>Ga0126342_10007396_pt1 | contig 19600 bp, 18 predicted proteins | sample Cyp1metagenome_FD_92528 | JGI IMG/M metagenome (GOLD analysis project Ga0126342, IMG submission 92528) | Coral microbial communities from Lord Howe Island, Old Settlement Bay, Australia - Cyphastrea 1 metagenome | ecosystem: Host-associated > Invertebrates > Cnidaria > Coral ... | reverse complement strand
TGCCACATAGTGCCACAGCTGTTTTTTGAGATTTCCAAGAAAACAGCAAAAAACACTGTTTTTGACAATTTTGCCACTTTTGGGTAAAACAAGATAGTGCCACATAGTGCCACATAGTGCCACAGCTGTTTTTTGAGATTTCCAAGAAAACAACAAAAAACGATGTTTTTGGCAATTTTGCCACTTTTGGGCAAAACAAGATAGTGCCACATAGTGCCACATAGTGCCACAGCTGTTTTTTGAGATTTCCAAGAAAACAGCAAAAAAACACTGTTTTTGGAAATTTTGACACTTTTGGGCAAAACAAGATAGTGCCACATAGTGCCACAGCTGTTTTTTGAGATTTCCAAGAAAACAACAAAAAACATTGTTTTTGGCAATTTTGCCACTTTTGGGCAAAGCAAGATAGTGCCACATAGTGCCACATAGTGCCACATAGCGCCACAGCTGGTTTTTGAGATTTCCAAGAAAACGGCAAAAAACACTGTTTTTGGCAATTTTGTAACTTTTGGGCAAAACAAGATAGTGCCACATAGTTCCACAGCTGTTTTTTGAGATTTCCAAGAAAACAACAAAAAACACGGTTTTTGGCAATTTTAACACTGTTTTTGGCAATTTTGCCACTTTTGGGCAAAACAAGATAGTGCCACATAGTGCCACATAGTGCCACAGCTGTTTTTTGAGATTTCCGAGAAAACAGCAAAAAAACACTGTTTTTGGAATTTTGCAACTTTTGGGCAAAACAAGATAGTGCCACATAGTGCCACAGAGTGCCACAGCTGTTTTTTGAGATTTCCAAGAAAACAAAAAAACGATGTTTTTGGCAATTTTGCCACTTTTGGGCAAAACAAGATTGCCACATAGTGCCACATAGTACATAGTGCCACAGCTGGTTTTGGGGATTGTGCAGAAAATGGCAAAAACAATGATTTTTTTGGTGATTTTGTCCTTTTTTGACAAAACAAGATAGTGCCACAGAATGCCACATAGTGCCACAGTTGTTTTTTGAGAAACCCAAGAAAACAGCAAAAACAAAGGTTTTGCCAATATTTTTTTTGGGTGGCAAAGAAATATAGGGCGACATAGTGCCACATAGTGCCACAGCTTTTTTTTGAGATTCACAAGAAAACAGCAAAAACACTATGTTCGGCAAATCACTTTTAGGCAAGACAAGATAGTGCCACAAATTGCCGGAGCTCGTTTTTGATGTTTTGAAGGAAACAAAAGAAACATGTTGTTTCTGATTCATTTGTTTGGTGAAAAGGAATTGTGACACATATGCTCAATTTCCAACCAACAAGTTTCTTTTGTTAGTTTTCTCCTTTGAGGTGTAAAACTGGTTGTTTTTTTGGGTTCTTGGAGGAAGCAGCAAAGAAACCGGGAAACAAACAAGTGATTTGATGGCCCAGCTGCTGGATTGCTATCGTGTTTCATGGAAATGCAATGTTCCAAGAGATTCAAAAAGGGGAAGGCGCGGATCACACCCTCAGTGGCCGCTAGTTGTGAATTTTGTTTCCCAAGTTGATGCTGAAGGAAACTCATGGAGTAGGCGCAATACTTGTCACATGCTATTTGCTGAAAGATGGCCGCGCCGGGTTGGGCATCTGGCAGAGTGACAGCTTCGCTGGTTTCAGGTTGTACATCCTTTGTTTGCAATCATTTTGGGCTCATTTCCACTAGTTGTCTTGGGTCTCTTGCTCTTGAAGACCGAAGACTTTTCAACTTCAACCTGCATTCAAGCGTGAAAGCCGCTGACCCCAGTGCGGTGCTCAGCCTCATGTGAATGTCGAGGCTGCTTTGGAGAGTGTGTGTGACTGTGGGCCAGCAGCCAGTCGGGTTCCATCATATCATTTACGTTCGTATCTATACCGTATACCTGTGCAAGATGCCATACCCGAGGGAAATCTTTTTGCCCAAACCAAACCAGGCAGGCTGGCAAGCAGAAGTAAGTAAACAAGTGCTGTAGGCACAAGCCCGCCGTTTTTTCCAGACCATGTTTGCTCGATCTCCTTGGTTCTTGGTAAACCGGCTGAGTGGTGGCACTGGAAGTGGTAGTGCGCCCACACGTGCTTCGGACCATGATGACGTGATTTCCCTTGGTGGCTTTGAAATGGTGGATGATGATGATGGTGGCAGGCCACTTGTAGCATCAGGGCCATCATCATCCAGCCGGGGTGAGAGCAGTGGCATTGCTTCTTCAGGTCTTCATCTTGGAGGAGGTGTGTGGTGTGCGAGTAAAAAAATCAAGACGCATACATTGCATACATACACATGTTTAAGTGAATCTTGTTTAAACAAGAAATATTATCAATCATGCATATATGATATATGATAGGAAACTGTCTGTAGTATATGTGTGCATTTATTCTCTGATATTCTCTGTATTTTCTTTCTGCAGAATGCGATACTAGTCAACCTGCTTGGCGGACATGGGCGGCACGGGTGTCCATCTGGGAAACCGGTACTTTGACTTTGGGCAAGCAAACAAGGTACAGATTGAAACTTTGATTTTGCAAAATCAGCCGAACATATTGATACATTGGTTATCGCTGATTGTTTTCAACCTGCCAGGTGTGGGCGCTGGCAGCATTGGGCCGCCGCAGCCTACCCTCCCACCTATTCTTCGCACCCCGGCGCCACCTGTTCTTGGAGCGGGTTTGGGTCTTGGCCTGCCAATGCCTATGGATATCCCAATCATCAGAGAGGGAGATCACAGTGAGCCTTTACCTGCACCTGCTGCCCCGAAGAAAAAGCCAGGATACAGTAACTTGGTGGGTTGGTTTCATCTAGATCGACTAGAAGGATCCACCACATTCATACTGTGAGCCATATAATGGATACAAGAGCCTCATCACTTCCCATCATTTTTCTATGAGGGAGAGGGAGGACTTGCCAGACGCACGCTTCAAACTAAAGGAAGTCAGGTAGACCAAATACAGACTTGTACAGCTCCTATGCCTCCTATGCAACAGTAAAATCCAGCTTTTTCAGTGCCAAAGATGTTTCATTGCCTTGGGGTCAGACACTGGCTAGCTAGGTCTCCAAAAGCCGAAAGCCCGTCCAAGGAGCCCGGTCCAAGGCTTTGAAGCAGAAGCAGCAGAACATCTCCGATTACAAGATCATTTGTGGCCCCAAAGGCAAGGGTAAGGAGTTTTCCAAAGACCTCCAAGAGATTGAGTATGAGTTTTTTGGCACCATGGACCCCTACTTGCGCCCCATGAGATTCACCAATTTCAAGAAGTACAAGTTGATCCAGATGAATTTCATCCGGAGCATGATGCTTGAGAAAGGCTGGCATGTTCGGAGGAAAATTAATGGGGCTTGTCCGCAATGGGTCAAGCGCTGCTGATTTTGCCGGCTACCATGGAGCTGGAAGATCTTGGGACCGTGTTTGCACAATAGTCTTTTTTTTTTGGAAGTCACCAAGCCTTAAGTATGATTCTGAGAGCTGAGTTGTTTTATAGCATGTGGCTGCTGGAAACGTGTAGTTGGTAGCCGGCAGCTCGAATTTGTAGCAGCCTCCGTCTCCGACTGTGTCAAGTTGAAGGCTCCGATGAAGCCAGTCTGAGCTCGAGTCAGCTTGCAAATTCGGCATTTGATTACACATGATTTCTGCCAACTTAAAGTCATGGCTTAGCTTTTCTGACATGACCTGGCTGACTCAGACAAAAGAGTCACTCGAGCAGTTCCCATAGCTCGCAGTATGTTCCATGGCGACCCGTGCTTTGAGGCTTTCCATGCTTGTGTCAAGCTGAATCTGAAAATTATTCTGGTGTTGAATGCTGCTTCTCTGATTTTTTCCTTCAGTTCACCACATGTGTTTGTGTAGGGTGGTTTGACCAGTTGGCCAAGTGGTCACGCCAACTGGTAGTATCCTGCTGCGCAGCATGCTGGGCCAGAAAGCCGGCGGTACAATAATTGAAATCTGAAGTTGGAGCACCAGCCAACAGCCATGTGTCAACTTTCAGCGATGCAATATGTTCAGGGGTGCATCGATGCGTTGAAGTGTGGCAGCACAGTGGCAGCATAGTATGGTGTGCTAAAGGAGGGGGAAAACAGAGTGCAGAACAGGGGGTGCTGCTCATAGTATCGGTAATGCCACAGCTCAGTCTCAGCATGAACTCTGCTCCCAGCCAACAGCCCATCATCACCCACACCCCATGAACATTTCTAGTTTGAGGTCGCAAAGTTCCCACTGCATGGCGTTGATGTTGCCAAACAAGCGGAAGAAGGGCGGCGTCGTGGTGGATGACGAAGACCCGCTTTCCGTAGTGGATTCCCAGCCCACCAACTTGCACGAAATGCAAGAATTTGATCAATTTGAAGTCGGAGGTTGTGCTGGCAGTAGCAGTGCTGTGCCAATTCAGTTGACCCCGGCGGGAATCCGCACTATCCTCAACAGGGCCCACAGGCCAAAACCATTGCTCAATCTTGTGTGCTCTGGCTGCAAAAGAAGCACCCACTCTCCAGATACCTACATCCCGTCTGACTTTCTGGAGTACCCAGGCTGCATTATTTGTAGAGTTGCGGTGCCAGCACATGGCGTTGCACAGTAAACCTGTGCCAAATAACGAGCTCAAGGTTTGATATTCGAAGCTGACATAACGACTTGCCCAACACTTCTTCACAGAAAATGCGTCAGCGTGGCAGTGTGCTGATTGACTGAATGTGCTTTCACAGTCTTTTGTTCTGAGGTGGGCCCCTGGGTATTATAAGCTTTCCAAGAAGATGAAGGACATGGGCATAACAACTCCGCAGCCCTCAGGACAGTTGCTTTCGGACTGGGGGGAGGTTTGGCAGCAGGCTTCTTGAAACTGTATTGTCTAGGAACACAGTAGTGATAGCACTAGACTATATAGACAATGGCAGTATGATATGTTTTGAAGTTTTTGTTTGAGGTTGTGTAGTGATGAAAAGGCGCACGGATTCTGAACGATTGCAGGTTTGTGGCCCGATCAACAGTTTCCTATGTGTTTTTATTTTGCAGAAAAGTTGCCAGATCAACTCTGCCCTAGCCTAGAAGGTTCAAAGACCAATCATATGTTCTGTGTTGCTCTGTTGGTCCCCATTCGAAAGGGGAGCCGATCCAGGAAAATTTTGCAGAGATTGCGACGCCACCGCGAAGCGTGGGTACCCAGGAGAGAAGCGTGAGGTGATCCTTGCACGTTTGGAGTCTGATCCCAGAGCCTTTGATGAGTTCCAAGGCTGCCCCTTGGCCGGACTTGGAAGACCTGGGCTGAAATCTTTCCCCTCCAGGTGTGTTCTCAGTCAACCAATACCGACCTGTCGTCTCCAACTGTTGATTGTCGGGCAAACAATCAGATTCAGATCGTATGCATCTACGAACAATGCCATTTGATTTCATATCGAATCAAAGAATCAAAGCCAACAATTGGATATCAACATATACTACTGTAACTTTTTTGGTCATCATAGAAGCATTTAGTAACATATATGTATAAATACAATATACATTATACACAGCACGCAACATACCAAAAGCTTTGTTGCATCATAGTGCTGTAGTGCCTGCTTCCACCTTCACTGCACTGAGGCAGAATCACTTACGTAGAGGATACCATGGAGAAGATCAAGATGGGCAACCCGCGCATGAAGAAGCGAGCTCGTACTATCAAGCAGACCAATGAGGTCGTTCTCACCAACAAGATGAAGGGGAGAATGATGGAGCTTTCGGCGTACAAACAGGACTGGGCATGGACATGCAGCCATACAACTGTGCATCCAAGTGTTGGTTTTGTAGGTGGTAAGCGTAAGAACAAGGAATTGTGTGCGACTGGGTGTGTAACATTTCCAAGCATGGAGACATTTTGAAGAATATTGGGCGCTTTAGCCACTACACTCCACCCAATCAGTGCATGACTGTGACTAGTCTGCAACCAGGAGTTCGGATCTCCAAGCAAAAATGGGCATCGGGTCACCAAAGGCATCAACCCCGAGACCAACCAGTCGTGTGACTGTGTCTTCGTGCCGAAACAGAAGAAGGGAACCTGGGATTGTGAGTTCCAGATCCACAACAAGGTGACAAGCGATCAGGTTGTGGATAACGACCTAGATGCCCTTCGATCCGGACAAGTGTAAGGATCTCAGGGGCTCATGACTCATGACTCATCATGGGCAATTTCATCTGCTGGGCTGGAAAACATAGATGTGACAACGGTGTTGGCCGCTTTTCTTTCAACACAGCCAACGACCAAAAGTCAATCGGATGTAACCGCCGAGTGTCAACTTATATTTGTGCCTTCAATCACTGCATCACCGAGTGTTGTCGCCTAACGGTTAGGAGTTAGGGCTATTCTCTGCCAATTTCACATTTCTCACGTGAACCATACGATTCGTAATCTGTATCAACGTTTTCCAAGTTACTTGACTTTATTCACCCTTCACTTGCCTCACCCAGGGAGGGATCCTTCCAGAGCAGAGCGCAGTCAATGGTGGATACCGTGAGTGCTGCCACTACGGCAGATGCCCTTTGCCTTTCCGCGGTTGAGGCAGCTCAATTGCAAACTTTGTGTCCATCTGTCAGAGAGCCAGCAGGCAGAAGACAGCTCAGACAGCTCAGAATCAATTGTTGATCATCAGCTTAACCCAACAATATAAGTTTTAAGGAAAAGGAATTGTTCCAAGTCGGACCTGTCAACAAAAATAATACAAGGTGGCAGGCATAGGGGGCAGTTTAATACAGTCTACGGTCTACAGTCTACTGTTGCCATGTTCTGTGGTGCGCACCACGCATTCCACCGCTGGGTATTGCAGGAGAAAGCCCGCATTGCGAAAGCCGCGGCAGCCAACCAGCTCCAGATGGATGTGGATGATGGAACCACACCGGCACCTCTGAAGCGTCGTGCAACTGCAGACGCTGACATGGAGGCTGAAGATATTGATGAAGAAACAGAGCTCCTGTACGCCCAGGCTGTGGCTATGGCAGACAATGAGCAGGAGATGGCTGTGGATGAAGCTGAAGACGATGAGGATGAGAATGTGGGCAATTTGGGAGGTGACCACGGTGAGACTTTCAGTGTGGCCCCGGAACCGAAAAGAGCAGGGAGAGGTTGCAGATCCGAAGCCCCCAGTCCACGTGGTGGGGCCAAGTCAAGTGTTGGCAGAGGTCGGGGGCCTAGCAAAGCAAAAAGCTTTGCACCAGTGATGCTGAAGGAGCATGGCGCGATTCCTGGCAGTGGTGCTGCTCCCGTTGCTCTTCCTTCTCCAGGGCAAGCTTCGCCAGCAACTTCAAGACCAAGTCTGCACGATGGGTGGGAAAAGCTCGTTTCAGTCGATGAGCTAGATTTGAAGGCATCCGCATGCACTCTCTTGACGGCCCCAAAGTCCCTCAAAGACAGCAAAAAGTGGTCGGTCGAAATTGCCAAGATGCTTCCCTTTTTGACTGACCTTCAATCATTGCTCTCTTCATCCTCACAAGTCACAAATCAGCACATCAAGAGCAGCTTGACAAGTTTCAAGAACAAGTGCAATGACAAGATCGACAAAAGGGTGGGCTATGACACGGGAAAGAATGATGCGTTGTCAAAGCGGTGCACCGCCATCCGCCAGATCATGGAGTCCTGTAAAGACTTGCGCGCCCTTTGCCTAGTTGCTCGTCATATATTACGTTTTTAAAATATAATATATATATATATATATATTATGATCAATGTTAAGTTATATACAGGATGCAAGTGGTATAAATAGATTTAGATATATATATATATACACATTATATTCATATTTATACTTAGATACAATATGTGTATAATATATATATATATATATATATAGATAGAATATTTTAAATATTGCTATATAGATGACATGAAGATATCATATAACCTGGTTGGCCCCTCTCGTTGAAACATCATTGTCAGCATGCACCGGCATGGCTACTCAGGCTTTGAAAAATGGCAGGCCAGACCTTTCCAAGGTGGCAGAGCATGTGTTCGCCATCGAAGATTCCTGGAAGTCTTTGAAAAAGGAGTTGTGGGTACCGCTTCTGGTGCACTGGGTACAGGCAGCCAGCAGTTTTGGGTTTAGTGATTTTTTTTCATGAAATCGCACCTGACACACACACACATGGCCCAAGAAATCTTGAATGCTGCATAGGCATAGGCATCGCCGACGCTAGACAACTTTGAATTGCTGTGGGCTGTGGGAATATAGAGTACTGCAATCGGCTTGCAGTGGATCTCATATTAATTGTGAACCCGGGGATTTTTTTTCCAGCTCTTGCACTAGGCATGGGTCAGCAACCATATCAATGCTGAGATCAAGGAGTTTCAGGCACTAGACGGCTTGTCGGAAGGTCTGGGGGACTCATTGAATTCCCTTGTGTTTCTCAAAGCGGAGATCGGAGAAACCATCCCGTCAAAAAAGGACTACAAGCTCCTCGCCTTTTCACAGGAGACTGCATGCCACGTACTTGTCACAGTCGCGCTTTGCCTTTTCACTTTCATGGTGATTTTCTGACTATCTATATAGGAGATCTGACTCTGCGTCCGATTTCATTGCAGACTGTGAACCTTGAACTTTTGAACTTGGAACTGCAGCTGACTGACCTCCCATGTTAGGTTCGGCACCATGGCGGATTTCTTTTATTTCTGCAGCAAGGGATCCTTGCTTGACGACAAGGCCGCGCTGATATCTGGATTTTAGGACCACACTTAGCTAGGATGGGATTGCTATATCCATGCCATGTCACAGTCTATGTCATTTTTTTGGCCTATGCCTATGACCTTTGTCACTCAGCAAACGCTGTTTCTTATCCGTGTCTAGTCTCTGACTATCTGCGGCTGGGAGATTGGTGTCAGAGTCAAAGCAAGAGATTGCGAGACATGAGCCATGGCATGGGCTTGCAACTTTCAGATTTTAGTTGGGTTACAGTTGCAGCGATTGGACATTACAATATCGTGTGAATCTCAACCTGATTCAACAGATGAAAGATCCATGCTGACTCATACTGATGAATCATGCTGATGTAATTTTCGATGTCTTTCTTTCCGGACGATTTGCTGCCTGGGCAGGTTGCCGCCTTGCAGGCAAAGTGGGTCGGGGAAGTGCTCGCAAAGTTCTTCAGTGGTGCTGCAAAACATTGGCAGACTGCCGAGATTGGTTTGCAGGAGTTTTTGCCGAAAGACATGATTGTGGAGGATGCAGTGCTATGCAGGGAGCTGGTCCCACCTGTTCAACTTCTCCAGGCCCTCCTGCATCGCGTTGACGTTTCGGCCAACTTGGAACTTGCAGCAACAGTTTTGTGTCCACAGGTGATGGCTAAAATTTGCAAGCCCCTGATCAAGCTCACGAATGTGACAGGCTTCAAGAAGCTGAAAGGGGTTTGCCACGAGGAAGTAGCAGCAGAGACATTGGATGCTGAGACTGCTTCCAAAGCGGTGGAAGTTCAGTCAGGTGCAGCCAAGCTTGAAGGCTTGGTCGGCTCTTTGAAGGCCACCCCAATCGAGGACGTGACCTTGACACAGATGATGGCTTTCTTACGAGATGTAGGGGAGTTGAAGCAGAAGTCAGCCTCTTTGCCAGCATCCGATGGATCTCGCCACAAGCATGTTCGTGACACGGCGGCTTCGGTCATTGAGGGTGCTCTTGGTCACCTCGATCACATTTCAAGTCAGATCCCAAGTAGTTTCGGCATGCAGCCGGTCATTTCATTTTATGTCGGTTTTGTTCTCCTAAATGCCTTGGCCGAACCTCAGGCGCGATCCTTCCCAAACTCTTCTCCCATGTGGCGAACCAGGCAGCGGCAAAGGGTGCGGATGCTGCCGAGGGCTACTTCGCAGGTGATGGCTCAGACATCCCCACCTTCATCAGGGAAGTTAAAGTCCAGGGTTGCAGCAAGACATCGGCATCGGCATCAGAAGATCCGGATTTACCTGGTCGTTCAAGTTCCCCCCAGGTCTGTGGGTTGCCCTTCCATATCCGAACGAGGCTCATCTATGCTGCAGACTGCTGCATTGCATTGGCCGTGTTTCGAGTTGATGAGGATGATGACGATCATGACGAAGAAACACGCCTTGGTGTTGATGATTTCATATGCCTTTCGAAAAGCTGCTGAGCTTCCGATCCCAAGCAACTTGATAGCACCCAGTGCAGACTTGAGAAAATGATTGATTGAAAACTGAAAACATTTTTTCCCTGTGTGGCAGCGTGCAGAATCAAATTTGAATGGCAGCAGCTGCTTGACTGCCAAATGTTTGATGGGTGGGGGATTGAAGGGCTGTGACTGTGACTCAGGTGGCTGACGAATCGAAAGCCAAAGTCGGCAAGGATCATGCGGATGCAACTTCTGAGGCCCAAAAGAAGATGATTCACGAGCTGGGTGCCATGTGTCTCTACAAGTGCTCTGTGTTGGGAAAGCGCTTGTTTGGACAAGCTTCCAGTTGTGACATGAGGCAGCTCAACAAAATGGGCAGTTTGCTCACCCAGCTCAAGCACGGCCTTGCTGGGCAACCACCTTCTGAGACTTTAGACCAGTTGACAAAAGATATTGGGGAATGGGAGAAGCTGGTTGCAGCAGGCCTAGAAGAAGGCACCAAGAAATCAGTAATTGATTCAGAGTCAGTGTTGACTGCGGAGGAAGCATCCTGTCAAGTCAAATGGAATTCCCAGATCGGTAGTGTGAAACAAGTCATTAAGGGAATGTGGCCTTTGATGGAAAGGCTGAAAGAGGCTAGCCTTGAACTTGTCCAGAAAGAGTTCAAAGCCATCGATCAGGTAAAGCTGGCTCAGGCCTACAAGGACATGGCCGAAATTCAAGCTCAGGCGAAGAACATACCAGAGGAAAAGCTTCAGCTTCTGTTCCCAGCATTCCCAGCTCCTATCATGGCTGGGCTAGAGTCCATGGTTCACGAGACAAAGGCAATGTTGGGTTGCCAATCTGGTTCCTTGACTGTATAACACAGTTGATTGGCTAGACCAACTGTGGCTAACTGGCTGGTAAAGATTGTCGGGTCAAGACTGTTTAGATCTGACTGACTGAACTGGACTTGGGTACTGTATAGGGCGGAACCAGATTGCCGTCCTTGAGCCAATTATGGAACTTCACATTGCGTTACCGGGGATCAGGTTTATCATATATCATATCAGTTTATCATGAATCATAATTATCACCCATTTCCCCCTTCCTTTTTATATTAAAGTAAAAATGTAAGTTATTATTACTTGTTATATCCTTCACTTATTCAATAGATTGTTCATTATATTATATATAATTACTTTGAAGTCAGCGACCCTTTGAAGTTTAAGCTGCGCCCAAGCCGACTTCAGGCTTGAAGATCATCGCATCTGAGAAGGCAGACAAGGCAAAGGAATTTGAGGACTCCGCGACTCCGCAAAGCCATCTTCATCAGTCAGCTTGGGCACGACTTCGCATGAACAGCAACATCCCAGCTGTGATTCTGTCAACTGTCAGCTAATATTGTCGTTTTGCAAGGAGAAACTCCACGCAAGGGATCTGAGCATGTCAGATCTACCCACTTCAGTGAGAGACGCGCTCGAATTCTTGGCCAAGAAGAATTCAGGCAATTCAGAGGATGCTCAGTAGGCTTTCCCACCTCGTTGATGGACCATCGTTGGATCAGATTTGAACTGGGCAAAGAACTGATTATGTTCTGTTGGGTCACTCTGTCGGATAGCCTTTTTTGTTCATGATTCATGATCTACTCACTTTGCCGTCGACGGGGTTTGCATCGTGAGAACTCAGCAATGACAATGTCCATTCACAATGCGCTGCAGCCTTTTGCAGCATGTGTGTGTGTGAAACACGCACGCACCATTTGTGTGCGTATGATGTGATCTACAGGGTCGCATCGTTCCACCTGATGGTGGTTGAAATGAACGGTATTTAGCAGGTGATCAGGTGATTCAGTCAACTCAGCCCTTCCTTCATTGCTTCCCTGTCAGCGAAACAGAATACTACAGCCTACAGTGTTGGATTTTCTGATTGATGATTTGTGTGGTTTGTAACGGTTTGTGCTACTTATAAGCTACCCAGTCAAACCTGAATTTTCAACCACGGGTTGTTCCTCTTTTCATCCAAGATGCTCTGCGTCGCACTGGGAGTGTGAATGAGCCTGAAGCACTCAAGACTTCTTGTCGTCTTGGCTTCGCTGCTCTCAGAAGGGCAGCAGAGCGCAGTGATGAAGTACCATAGGTTAGAGCAGTTGAGAGTCCAGTTGGACAACGCACAGCAGGGGCCCAATCTTGGGAGTTTGCGGCCTTACAAACCTTGAGCCACAGAGCTCGACAATAGCATCAGTAGCGAGAAAAAAACAGCTGAGCCGAGGTGCTTCCATCGATGACGATTTGATGTTGACGCCAATTGGCTTCAGACAATGGATAGTCACTGGCCCGGGAGTCAATGATAATAAGTAGTCAATCAGTTGCCTTCGCTGCTCCTCTCTTCTCATCCAGGCAACAGTGTTGAAAGGGCCCAGGCGCAACGAGTCAAAACTGAATCAAGGCCAGCTCGAGTTCACCAAAAATATCTGCCGCCTATTCTTCAGACTGATTTTTCAATAAGTAGCGAACAAATAATTGAAAAACAATGTGTTGCAGTTCTACTGTGACTCATGACTCATGACTAGACTAGAAGCTACCTTGTAGTTTATCTATAGTCTGTAATTTATATATAAGTATAATATATATATATATATTTTAATATAAGAGTATCAGTATATATATATAATTGTAGTTGCCAACTGTCCAGTGTTGTTTCGCTGCCATGGATTGTGGTGGTGATCACAGCACTCACCATGAGTGCGTTGCTGCTGCAGAAGACTCGCCTGACTCTCTTGACCCTCTTGATGAGGATCGTGGGCAAGGGCCAAGGAAGTTTTGCCTGGGTTTTAGTATGACACACCGATTGTATGTTGTGGGTGTTACTGACTTTTGACTGTGGCAGAGCTAAGCAACAGCTGGATTGGACTAGTTTGTAACTTGTATTTGCATCATATCTGAATGGCCCGGTGCATAGCACTGATCAGTGATCCGCAGTACCCAGTGAGATAGGACTCTGGATGCAGATTTTGCAAACTTGGTGTCCCACAGGTAGAGATCAACAGTACTAGCTTGCGCACCAACTGCGGCTTTGAGCCAACTTCACAGCCTTCACACCCCGCTGCGGGCCTCTACCGCAGTTCACATTCAGATTCAGAAGAGGACATTCTCGACTGCATTCCTACTCTAAATTCTGGCCACCCCTGTGCTGAGAGCAGTGTCACTGCCAGGCCCTCAGGTTGTACTGCAGAGAAACAGTGACACATGTAGTTGAAAATTGAAGTCACTGTGGATTGTAACTGTAGGACCGCCCACTCACCAGTCGATCAAAAAACACAACACACAGTCAAGGGCCAGGAAAAAATAACCATTCCTTGGAGATCACCTCATCATTTTGCTCAGCCTAGGTGGAGCCATTGACTGAACAGCTGGCGCCGGTGGCAGGACTTCAGCCAGACGTGGAATTGACCCCACCGGATGGAGTTAGTATGGAAACACTAGCAAATTCGGCTGAAGCTGCTGCATCCCTTGGGTTCCAGCCCCTGAATGCAGTCACAAATCAATGTGACGATCCTTTTTTTGAGAAAGAGGAGCCAGCAACATCTGGTCCTCAATTGATTGCTGATGTGCAGTCTCAGATTGCCAAAGGTCATCAGGCAATTGGCACCCCAAATCAGATTGATTCAGCACGCTGTCCCGATGCTGATGCTGACCGTGACCCTTTAGACGTCTGGTCCCAAGGTTCTCGTTTGCTCACTTCAGAAAAAGTTGCCATTTATCCAGGATTTACCCACAGAAAAAACATTGACAAGACACAATGATGCTTGATATTTCATATTTATGGTCGATGATCTAATCTTGGGGTGATTGATTCGCCGAGGCTGTGGTCCCAATACCAGCAGAAGAAGTTCAGTCCACTGCAGGTGCAGTACTCATTACTCTGTATGTTCCTGGTGTGATAGATTGATGATGGATGCCTGGGTGACGAATTTGCTGCTGCAGTTGATTCACTGGTCAGACTGAGACTCCCCAAGGCCTCACTTTCGCTCCACAGAAGCGACGTCGATTGTATGGGAAAACATCTCCCACACAGCGGTCTGCTGCAGAAATCTTAGCATGTGGTGTGCAGGAGTCTGTGCCTTGCTTTATGATGTGTTTCAGAGCCTTACGGCCCTACAGTATATCGAATGATTGAGTGATTGGCTGGTTGGCTTGGATCGGATGATGACGACGAACGATCAATGATCAGAGAATGAGAGACCAGAGACCATTTTTGCAAAAATCCCATCACATGGTTTACCTGCGGGATGACGCCTTCATTTTTCACCATTGCATAGCTCAGGTCCGGGTTGCTGCTGCAGGGTCATCAAGCCACCTGGGCGTTGATGTCAAATGGGCAGAAACTGTTTTGGAGGTCACGCGGCCCTACCTGGTCCAAAACATCAAGCCGGGCACCAAATTCACATACGGTTCCGATTGCAGCGGCATAGATGCCCCCTATTGGGCGGTGCGGAAAATCTTTGAAGGGCTTCACAAGGTACTCAGGGATTCAGAACAGAGTTCAGTAAATTAACATTAGCGGCTGCAACGGTTGCCTTGTGGTCAGCTATGAGCTTTCAGTTGCTGTTTTTTCGGTGGATGATTCATGATCGACTGATTTATTGCCACTGCCACTGATGCTTTGCAAGCGGCTGATTCAGATTCAATTTTGCAAGTTCCTGATCCATGATGTTGCATGGGCAGGTCGAGGTCTCTCACGAATTCGCTAGCGAAGCACCGGGCCCGGCTGGCCTACCTCAAAAGAATTTGTTGGCTTTAAATCTGGGGCCAGCAAGGATATACGACGACATGCTGAAAAGGTCGTCGACTTGCGGGAGTTGTTGGCTATCGGGCACGGACCGTGATGTGGTCTCTGTCAGCATTTACACGGGAGGATTCGAGTGCCAGGCAGGGGGGGTTCTCTTGTCGGCCAGGGGAGCCCCAGGCTTGTGCAAAGAATGCTGTTGAGGAATAGTGTCAGGTTCCTGCTGAATTCAGAGGTTTGGCTTGTGATGCCCTGTGTTTCAGGACCTTAGCAACATGAACAATTGCAAAAAGCCATTGGATTTGATCATCAACGATGAGCAGACCCCTCAGTTTTGACATATTTAACTTCAACCTAATTTGGCTCACGAAACTGGAGAATTTGATTTTAGACAGACTTATAAACGGAATTATAGTTGTTATAGCTATAGTCGAGTCATAGTCATACTTGTAGGCAGAGTCATAGCCATAAAAAAAACCGTGTCAGTATCAGCATTGGACGGACCACTGCTCACTGATGAGTGACCACTGCACACACACACACACGCACAAAAGTTTGTGCCGAGGTCAGGAATGAGTTCGAAGACTTTGGCTGCCAGTCTCAAGTACATTGAAAAGAAGCGGCCGGTCTGAAGCCCAAAATCCACACTGCAATGCAAAGCTGTTGTCAGACTGCAATGCATCCATGTTGCTGGTCGGTGGTGCATTCTAGAGACCCGCGACTCTAGCCAATAGATCCAGCCAATAGATCCTGTCATCATCTTGGTCGTGGTCTACAATAATTGGAAAATGGTTACGCTCAGGTATGGGTGGTACTGGAGAATGTCGCAAAACGATCGACTGCAGACACTTTGAGTCAGCAGCTCCATCGTCTTGGCTATATGTGTCAGTGCATCATGGCCAATTCCTGCAGCTTTGGCGTCCCACAGTCACGAACCCGGCTGTACCTGATGGCAATCGACCCACTACAAGCAGAAGTGACTCAACCCCCTGAGTGCTGGGTCCAACTTCTGCAGGACACAAAACAAGTCAGATAGATGATGTTCTGTTCTTTTGACAGTTTCCATGTAAACTGCTTTTGGGGGATGGCAACTAGTGCTTGCGTCGTTTAGTTTGTTGTTCGAAGTTCAAACAGGGGTTGCGCAGCTGTGGCCGCGGCAGGAAATTGCAGACAAGTCGGAGGCAACCGGCTTCTCGCGATGCTTGTCACATCGTTCAGGTTAATTAGCAATAATTATTGGCATGCAAGAGGTTTGGTTTGTGGGTTGGCCTGGGGTCGGTCGTGGGGTGCATTTCTTCTGTGCGACAAGTTCCAGCCCCCCAATTACAGACAACAGAATTGAGGATTGATGCTTCCGGACACAGATCCACGTGTGGGAGCCTTTCTGGAAGAGATGCAGCGCAAGAGAAAGTTGAATGATGACACGATCATCACTTCCATGAAAGATGGGAATTCTTGGCCTAAATGCTGGCAGAAACACCAGGATGCAAAGAAGTCTTTGGAGCAACATTTGGGGATGAAGGTGCCTTCATCTTTGCTTGTGTTTAGGGTCTGGGTTCGGCATTCAACCTGAAATCCGTCTAAGAGTGAATCAATCAATCGGCGAGAAGCGAGCCCTGAAGCCTGCCAGTAGCCCATGCCAGTAGTAATAGCATAATAATTAGCCTTTTAGTCTGGACTCTAGAGTCCCTATTCGATATCTTACAATCATTTTTCGTTTACGGTGATATAATATAGTTATAGTCCGTTGCAACCATAATAATAATCATATTTTCAATATTATATATGACTCAGGTTTGGAAGGCTCGGGTTTCACAAATCATTTATCAAGTTCTCATCCTCTTGGTGTTTTGGCTCAAGTGCGTTGACAAAAAACATAGCAAGGTTTGTCTAGTTCTCCCCACCCACCCTGGTCTCGGGGGTGGCCTTGTTGCCTTCCCTCGAACCTTGAAGGCTCAGTATGAGCTGGGGTCCGCACAAGTTGCGCACTGATCAGCGAGTTTCTGGAGATCTCTGTGTTACAGAGCGCTTTTGAAGTTTCATTAGCGTACCTCGTAGTGCCGAGGGGTTTAGTCTGAGGTCAGACACACCCTTGAAGTGACCAGGGATGAGTATGCCGTATGCCGGTGTGCCGGCTTCGCGGATCAGGCTGCGAGGCTGCAACCCAAGGCAAATCCTGAAAGCGTTGCAGGTTTTATTGGACTGACTTAGCCGTTGGCTCAGAGAGCTTCAGATTACGAGAGAGAAAAAGGAAAGTGTCTCCTTGACTCTGTAGTAGCCAGGTAGCGTGAGACTTTGTAAATGGACTTTTAACTATAAATTAAATTATAATTTATAATATAGACTAGTGGCCAGAATTTCTATAGAGCCCAGTCCAGTCCATTCGTCATATATTGAATGGAATCGTCGAGCGGGCCATGGCTAAGGTGCCGTCGCCTGAGGATCTTTTTCGACGCTTCAGTTCGAAATGGTCGGTGTGTTTGCCAGCCCGGGAGCAGGATCTGTTGTATCTCCACCTGTGGTTGTCACTTGCCTTTTCCAGCGTGTTACTGTGATGAATTGGACCTTTGATTCCGTTCCCAAGCCCGCAGTGACGAGGCACAATGTTGTAGCCTGGCTCTTCTGTTCCAATTTCGCCCATGCAGGCTTGAGACGCAATCACCCACAGCGGGGTCTCAGCGAGATGTGAAGCCTCAACTTATCTTTGATTTAACAAACAATGTGACGTGGCAGGGAAAGGCACACGGCGACACACTGCCATGTTTGCTTCGAGGGCATCGATATTGGTCTTCTGCCCGGCAAAGGCCGATCCTAGGCATAGAGTTGCTTCGAGGCCAAGGATTTCCAGCGTCGGTGTGCACATCGGGCCAAGTGAAAGCCACCCATGTGGTTGTGAAAGTTGCTTTGCTGAGAGTGTTCGTTTTTTTTTCACGGGCCCGGGCCATTGAAACAAGGAGAAAGGGCCCGAGGCGGCCGAGATAAATCAGCCCATCAGCTAGTTGCCCTTTTTGAATTTTATGTGATTTCACCAAATTCAACCAGCAACTATGCCTACCCTGGGCGGAGCAGCTTGGGGGCCGGAAGAGGTGGATGGCATAGTTAGTTTCGATTGTGTATCTTTCAGTTCTTATATCATATCTATCCTCGTTGGGCCCAATATATTATTGATGAATAGTCCCGTAGCCCAGCCCATATATTTTCCCAGATAGCGGAGCTATGGGGGTTCTTGCCTCAAGTATAGGATGAATTGGAGCGGGATGGAGCGGGCATGTTGGTGCCGCTGCAAGGTGCTGCTAGGTTGCCGCTGCAAGGTGCTGCTCAGGGTGCTGCTCAGGGTGCTGCTCAGGGTGCTGCTGTTAGAGTGGTTTGTGCGCTTTGGAGCTGGCCTGCTGGTGCCGCTGTGGGTTGCTGCTGTCAGATTGCTGTGTGCGCTTTGGAGCTGGCTTGCTTTTGCCGCTGAGGGTGCCAAAGGGCTGTCTGCATCTTAGGACCTCGGCTGGTGCTACAGGGTACTGCTGTCCGAGTGCGGTGTGCGCTATGAAGCTTGGGTGCTGGATCGCTGCAGGGGCTGGCTGCAAGATGTTTATGGCACTGTGGGCGTCGGGCCCTGATGGAGATAACTTTCATGCGGTAGCAAAAGAAAGCCAGCGCCTGGTTGCCGCCCAAAAAAAATGCTATCTGGGACCTATGTTTGCGAAAAAAATGTTTGTAATAGATCAATCAATCAGTAAATAAACAAGCAAAACACCATAAATAAATATTCGTTTTTTCTTGTAATAAATATGTATCAGTCGGGCCGACGGGTATATGGTCCCCTGATTTCCTCTGCGTATCCGCCGAGGACCAAGATGTCAACAAGGTTGCTGGAAATACAATTTCAATCCCCGTGATTGGGGCGGTGATTTCTGTGATGTTGTCAGTGTCCAAGATCAGAGGCCCCGGGAACAGGTGCCGTGATGTGTACAGGATGCCTAAGCCCGCAGAATGTGTGTGGGTGGGGCCTCAAAGAGTTCCGATCCCAGAAACAGATTGTGAGTGGGGAATGCTTGGCAAGGTCAAAAGACTTGCTGAAGAACTTGCACCCCCAAAAAAAATCAAAACAAAGAAGGGCCAAGTTCAGAAAGGAAAGAAAGTCCAGAAAAAAATGGACAACTATTTCAAACGCCGCGGGAGCAAATAATGGTTTGCAGAGGCGTGCGGTGCTGGTTCTAGAACTGAAGAGACCTCGATGCAGCGGGAGAAAAAAAATCAGCTTGATTCAACAGTTTTCCAGCGGTCGAAGAAATGTGGTTTTTGGTGTTTTTGGGCGATTCCAAAATGGTGAAAAACGGATTTTTCACCATTTCGTCATCCACCAGAAAATCAAAAAACCCAATTTTGGCGATGAGCTTCAAAGTGCCAAAAATGTTCATTTTTGGTGAAATGCTGGGTTTTCCATGTTTCACCAATCTGGTGAAAGTGATGTTTTTATGCGTTTTCCTGCTTTCGGCCTGCTGGGTAACTTCCGACAGACACAGGCCTAAATGATTTTCCTAAGACAAATCGTTCATACAGGCGGCCTCTGTCGAACCACACATCAGTCTGCCTACAATATTGGACTCCCTTTGCTGTTCTCAGGTAAGACGGTCTGGGCAATCAGGTACAACACTTCACGCGCCGCCGCAATTAATTAGTTTGCATGTTTTTGAGGATGATACAGTGGCTAAGGTCGCTGTATCCAAGGCAAATCTGAGAGTTTTTTGTTTTGGTTCTTGTTGGGCCCTGCCCCTTTCTTTGTTG
>Ga0126342_10007395_pt1 | contig 19600 bp, 6 predicted proteins | sample Cyp1metagenome_FD_92528 | JGI IMG/M metagenome (GOLD analysis project Ga0126342, IMG submission 92528) | Coral microbial communities from Lord Howe Island, Old Settlement Bay, Australia - Cyphastrea 1 metagenome | ecosystem: Host-associated > Invertebrates > Cnidaria > Coral ... | reverse complement strand
TGCACCAACCATAGCATGGCCACTGCACAAGGATGAAACATGACTGCCATTGCAAAATGGCTCAAGGGCGAGACGAAAAAGGTCTTGCCTAGCAGCTGCTGCTTCAGTTGTTGATCCACGGTTTTAAACTGTTTTACAACTTATAGAACTTAAGAGTTATAAGATGTCAGAAGTTGTAAGCCAGTGATGGCATCGCTCTTAAAAACCGAGGGGCCATTTTTGCTGCATTTTTGACAGATTTGGTGCTGGAAAGAGATTGGATTTTTCAAAGTCTCCAATGCGGTTTGTTATTTTTCGAGACCTGGCATTGATCCAATTTTCGACACTGGATTGGACATGAGGTGGGTTGGTTTCATGCCGCATTGATGATGACTGCCCCATCACTGTCAAGAAAAGAAAAATCATGTACTTTGCTCGGTAGGATCCCCACCATCGCAAAAGATTCTGACGTAAATGCTGACATACAAGAAATATATAATATATAGACATTACATAACTATGTTGTGTCATATGCTGATACTTAAATAATATATATATATATATATATAAATACACATTCTGACATAATCTTTGACATATTTCTTGGAACCAATACGCTTTCGATCTGAAGGATTGATATGGATGAGAGACTCGAGGAGCATTTCGCATGGTTGAGCAAGCTATGTTGGGGTCCGTTTGTTTGTGGACCCCAAAAAAGACAGAAAGTAATTCATCTCCAAATCGACTAGGGTCTTATTTTTCCATCTTTCTTTGGGGTTGCTATATCGTTCTATACGCTATTCTGCTTACAGTAAGGACCAGGATAACGATAATTCATTGTGGAAATCGATACTCCGAATGTCAGCCGTAAGGACCCCCAAGCTCCGTGCCACATTGAGGAATCTTTTCCCCGGGGGAAATCATCAACATGACCGTGGCGGAGATAGTAGAGGTGTGGCGGAGCTGACATCACGTACACATGGTTGATGTGGTTAAGTTGATGGGGTTTTGAAGTCATCGACACATACCCTCTGGTAACTTAACATAGCTATTGAACATGGCGATTTATACCGTGATTCACCTATTTGAAATGGTGGTTTTCCATAGCAATGCTTGTTGAGGGTATGCACAAACTGCAGCCGTGGATGATCTCCACCAGGTAGCTGGAGCAGAATGGAACTACACCATGGTCTTTCGAGGTGGGTGACGGACACACATTGCTGGATAAATTGGCACAGTACCTGACCCAACATGAAAGTCATAGACTGCAAAGGATTGGGATGATTCCCATTTTTCAGGATGGGTGAAATTTCAGAAGTGTCACTGGATTAGTTTAAGGGACTGTTTAAGGGACACCTCTATTTTTCATGGTAAAAACCCATGCTTTCCTGTAGATGATCTCTTCAACCAGTGCCAGTGAAAGTGGGATAGTTCTCTGTGGAGAACTTGGTGCCAAGAACTCAAGCTTTGCACCACGAGGTTCTGAATTCATTGTGACCACGAATTGCTTCACTGCGCAGAGCAACTCCGCTATGGCTGCACTCGGGCGGGAATGAAGCAACAAAAACAAGGGGATTTGAAATAGGCATATCATTGCCACCCCGGGTCTATGTTAGCTGGTGGCATGGTAGCATTTTTTTAGCAGCCAATCAAATTGGGTCATCAATCAGCAAAGGTGCAGATCATCAATCATTCCTCACAGTTGAAAACCCATTGTTTTTTTTGACTGGCTAACCATGGGAAAACCAAACGCAACTCACAACGCATGTTACCGAAAAAAACCAAAACAGTGGGCCTTGGAGTTCCATGTGTCTTTCAATGACATTTGGAGCCAGGCAGTTTTGCTTGGTTGAGAGCCTTGATAAATTTGGGTATGAATAGCTATTGCCCATGCCTTTCCTGACTGAAATCACATCCCCCAAGCCGTTGACAGACTAGTCCACCAGCAGCTTTTTGGCACTCGCGCCCATATACATATGTATCTATAATATACTTGTATATATATATATATACATGTATATGTATGAACACATCATATGCACACATGCATAATCATGTATGTAATATTTAATATATTGTAATATTATGTAATTAGTCCTTTCCCACTTAGTACCAGTTAATCCCCCCGCTCTCCTAATCATAAGATATGATAAACACCTGGAGAGTCTTTATTATTAGGGGGTATTTGGTATTAGGGTGAGAAGCTTCCCCCTGATAATGAAATCAAAACCTTAATCAAAAAACACCAAAAGATTCGATTGCAAAATCGACCGATGTCCTTTTAAAATTCTATAGAAGATATTGCCTAAAATTAGATTTCGAAGATTTTTCCCTAATGATCACATCAACACCTTATTTGTTCAAAAACTAAGATTTTCGATTGCAAAAGGCGGACGATTAAAAAAAAACACCCAGACGTAAATTAGTTTGTATTTTTAGGGGGCAGACTCACATTTTTGGGTATGCAGGCCTTCTATTTCTGTTCAATTGCCACAATTGAACCCTAGTTTCTAGTATTATTATTTGAGGGGAAGTTTAGTAGTAGGGAGAAGAGATTTTATCTATGAATATACAATATATATATTGTATATATATATATAATATATATATATATATATATTGTATATATAATATATATATATATTGTATATATATAGTATATATATATATATTGTATATATATATATATATATAATATATATATATATATATATGTCAAAAATGGTTGGCTCCAATTGCCGTGGTTGAACCCGGGCCACCAACTGAGAATCCGCAACATTCGCCCAGACCCAGGAGATTTGCCGCCGGCGCTCTACTGGGGACAGATAGACCCTGTGTCTCCTCGGGAGGAGCTTCCGCACCATGGCGCGGAGCGTCTAAAACGGGTTTGGTCATCCTATGAAGTCCCATGAAATCTGAATGATATGGAGGTTTCCTAAAATGGTGGTACCCAAAAATGTGTTTTTTTTTTTTTTTTTTTCGAAAGCCTTTTTTTTGCTGGGGATCATTTGATGAAGGGTAGAAAAGCTACCCATTGCTACCTATATTTTGATGGTTTATAATGCCCATTTATGGCAAGAGTCTACCATTGCTTTATCAACATTAACTGGGGTTTACAACCATTCACCAAGCACTATAAATGGTTGCTTAATGGTGGGTTAATGTTTGGTTAATTGAGTTCAAAAACCCTAGCTCCATGAAATTAGAATCGCTATGAACTACCAACCATGATTTTCGGGATTTTCCATGAGCATTCTGACACTGCCCATGTCACATGGGTAGGTCCCTGGAATTCGGGCAGACCTGAGCCTAGAACCAAGGCTGGAGACAGTCCAAATGTGTGAGGTCATAGGGTATCTGCAACTTGATGACCCCCAACATATGAAGCTAATAGTGGTTCCAGCATGAGGCCTACTGAAAGTCTAAAGTGCAACACCAATAATAAGGAAAACATATGAAATCATTATTTTTTCCCCAATTTTTGGACCAAAAGAAGCCTTTCAGATTTTATAGCAGCCCTGAGGCTCTGCATGATTGCTTTTACGTGGCTTCAAGCTTCGCTACTTGGCGCTTTTACGGTGCAAGTCATGAATCCAACATGGGATGGTTTAGGAATTCGAGAACTTGCCAACAGCAAGGAGTCGCAACGACGATTTTTTAAGCAATGCTTATCCGACCTTTTGCCTTCAAAAAAACTTTGGTCTCAGGATACCAAACTTCAGTTTGCCCCCCCAAAAAAGCATTCTTTTCGGGGGTTCCCAATGTGAGATTTCTCCTAAGTACCTGAACATTCAATGGAGACAGATACTTATGATAGATTTGCCCTTTGGGTATGGCTCAAGCTGATTGATTGAGCTCCGAACATTTGGATTTTGTGTTTTTTTTCACATGACCTGCAAAATTATTTGGCTGCCACCCCAATGGCATGAACCATCCTGCCATCTGACCACCGGATAAACCGTTCAGCTGATTCAAATGTCACGAGGTCGGTGTCTTATTCCACAACAGGAGGTTTCGCTCGTGATGTGACCATCAGTCGCTTGTCGCCATGCGAGAACGCCGAGTTGCTGGGTTGCTGGACAACTTGGATAGTCCCAATTGGTTGCTTGATCTACGATGACAATCACGAAATCATGGAATGCAACCCAATCAATTGGGGATCAACGTGACAAGACTTGCAAATCTGGCTGGTCAACATGTCGGGATCAAAGAAGCAGATGGACCGCTCATTTTTAGCATTGAAGCCGTCCCGATATTCAGATAAGAGCTACAGACATGATGACTTTCGCCAGAAATGAATGGACAGCCATGTAGACATTAGCATATAGGGGTTGCTGCCATGGCTCTGACCAGGATTCCAAAGAGGGAAGACCATCCACCCCAGAGCATCCGCCAATTTTTATTGCTTGGCGAATCCCATATTTGGGGATATACAATATACAACTAAGTTCAACTAAGGTTTATTAATCTTCCCACATATTGGTTGGTTTACCTCCCAATAATTGTTGCTGGTTAATCCCATTTTTGTCGAAAGCCCCGACCAAAGCCTGGCTGAGTCTTGGAACTTCATTTTGTTTTCTTGCTCTACATTTTTCTTTTAATCAGAGAAATGACACACACATATATATACATATATATACACATTATGTAGACATATTATGATCATGTCATCAAATTATACTATACACATTGGGAAGGTTAATACATTGGTTGAAGGGAAAATCTAGAGGAAACCATTCTTTTGACCAAGGAGTGACTGCCCTCAGAGGCGACAGCTTCAGCCGGTTGCCTTCGGTGCAGTTTTCGCTGTTGCGCCGCGGCAAGTGGAGGTGTTTGTCAAAATGAGATGATTTTGATGGGAAATGATGACAGGTTAACCAACAAAACTAGGGATTTCAGCAACAACAACAGGGATTTAACCTTGAAAACCACAGATTGAACCAACAAAACAGGGAAAATTTTGGATGGATTCATTTTGATGGGAACATCTACGGCTACTGGATGACACCTCATTCTGTTCAATCCAACTGGTGAGGATATCAGTGAGGATTAGTGAACTGAGGAACTGAGAGAAGACACCCCACAGCACTTTTTTCTTTTAATAAGTATATCATCGTATATCTTTGTATATACTTAAGCAATCAAAAAATATATATATATATATATACATATATAATCATATATTATATAGTATTATATACATACATGTTTATCTATCTATCTATCAATCTATCTATCTATCTACCTACCTACCTACCTAATCTATCTATCTGTCTGTCTGTCTGTCTACCTACCTACCTACCTACCTATCTATCTATCTATCTATCTATCTATGTATCTATGTATATCCGTAGATCAGTGGGATCATCTTGGATCTGGGGGATATTAATGGATATTGAACCCGAAGATTCCCATGGCTTTCCCGTGGTGAACATGGCTTCGCGAAGGATGAATTTCAATTTTGCCCATGATTTGGGGTGAAAAAACAATAAAAACCCTCCAGTGTTTAATCGAACAAGCAGGAAAATCCCGAAGAAATGGAGGTTGGAAAAATACGTAGTTTTTTCATGCGAAAAGTATCCATAAATGGTGGATTTTCCAGTTTGATTACCGGAGGGTAATGTCGTGTGAACTTTCCATGAATGATTGTAGCTGATGATGGAATTCCGCCCTCAAGCAATCAGTAGTTCAGTTCACTGAGGAATTTGGTGTCCCTAGCTGCTACTTGGCAAACCGGGATGGGAGCTTTGGGGATGATTTCGCTGATGCTTTGGCACCAAACCCTCAAACATTTCCCAAATGAGGATACAACTGAAAATCAGTTCCCAGAACCAATGGGAAGATTTACAGGACACATATCATATACTTATCATATACTTATCATATACTTATCATATACTTATCATATACGTATCATATACTTATCATATACTTATCATATACTTATCATATACTTATCATATACGTATCATATACTTATCATATACTTATCATATACTTATCATATACTTATCATATACTTATCATTATCCACATTTAATGGATCTAAAAAACCATTTGTTTTGACCAATTCATCGGCGTTGTTAGCTCCACGGCCGCAGGTGTTGTTGTCCATCCCCCCAGCCTTCACCGGTCTCTTGGCGCGCAGTGGTCTGGGGCCGCTGTCCAAGATCTATCGGCAAGCGACTCAGGAGGCGGAGTCGCTGCCATTGATGGCCCATGTCCTGCCGGTTTTGGGATGTTTTTTTTGGCAAATGGGAGACATATGGCATACTCATCATACTATTATGTACTATTAAAATTTATTAAATGGTTGAGACTTCTGAAAGGCTAGCCGTGACATTCCAGCTGAAATCCAGCAGACTTCCAATGGCTTTTGGTGTTTTTTTTGCGATGCCGGACATTGAGCTGGGAGCCATACTTTTGTTTTCCATGGTTTCAAAGGGGCACTGTTTCTATTTCACTGATTTCACCATGGCTCAGTAACAAGGCTCTGATCCATTTCCCCAGCCCAAAAAGGTCATGCGAACAATGAGGATTTTATGAACATCATTTTTTTTTGAGGATTACTCAAGTAGTGTAAATATCCCCTGAACAAACCAACCGGCTCCAGACTCAGCCGCCAGAAATTCGACATGCCCATGCAGCTGGCCACTGCTGGGTTGAATTCCATTGTGCCTCGACAGTGCCGTGGGGGGTCCGCCTTCATGGCATCGGTGGCCACGATGGGGAGATGACCATGGCGTGTGAAAAATGACGAAAAATGACTCTTCCATTGGCCGCTAATGAAGAGGGTAAAATGATGTAAAATGATTGGATGAGCCATCCAATTTCAGTACCATAGCCATTTGGAGTAGATCAGCACGATGGGGATAGAAGGAGCAATTTTGATGCGGATTTGGGGTGCTGCGGAAATGAGGCGTAGGCGGAAAAAAACACCAGGAAATCGCACAACTCATCTGCTATCAATTTTTTTGACAACACACATGGGAATGTCACTAATAGGCAAGGTCACGGTATTTATGCTGCAATTTTTCACAATTTCTACATATTGATACACCAACTGCCTGCGGTCAAACTTGGGGACCTAAATTTGCAGGTCATAACTTGGTGGTGACACACAAAAAGGAGGCTGAAATCCCACGAGAATCTGGTAAAACAGACTCTAAAATTGTTGGTGATTTAATTTTTGGATATTTTTGGTATACCCCATTGAGTGCGAAAACGAGCAAGTGTCGAGGCCGGTCTGAAATTGTAATCCGTGGTCACATGGGGCTGTTAGCTGTGAATGTTAGGAAAGAAACACTCTGGTTGTTGATGCAACTACAGATTGAGTGATAAACTCTCGGCAGGTTCAAAACTACCGTTCAACAACTACTGTGATAGCAGACGGAGAAATACTTGGGCCAGAAACTCTGAAACTTATGCTTGCTGATTCAAAACCTAAAGAGGCCGCGGAAGTTTGGAGGTGTCACTAGGGGCCATACCATACCTACTAAGTATATACCTTTGACATAACAGTCATATGAGCAGTGACGGCTAAACTTGTGTTGATTGATGATTAGTTCGGGGGTTATACTATGTTATACTACTACCCAATATTATAGATAGTTACGGGTTCGAATACATGAACTAGGGATCCTGCATCCCGTTAGCCAACCAGTATTTACCCTCTGGTAATTTAACATAGCTATTGAAAATCACAATTTTTAATGGGAAAATCCACTATTAATGGTCATTTTCAATAGCTATTTTGACATAACCAGAGGGTAGCGGCCAAGGCCAATGTCGCGACCTTTGGAAGTTTGGCCAGCTCCACTTTGTCCAAGGAGGAACTAAAGGTTTGTTCCTGGGCTGGTTTGATCGCTTCGAAGATTGAAATCGGGATGCCCCATATTGAATCAGAATATTCCGTCATATTCCGTCAATCAAAAAGGGTGTCAACTAATTTAAGATAATTTATCTATAGAATCTTTTAACAACATGTTTCCAACATTTTCCCACTGCCGGCTGTTTGTGTGCGCCGGGAAAGGCTCTTTCGGGACCGGCCTCATTTTCCTCAAGCATCCACATGATCATTGGAAGTTCCAACAAGGGGAGTTTCCCCAAATTGGAAGTTCCCTATAATAAATCAATTATATATCAACATATCAATCAACTAAAAATCGCTAAGAATCCCAGTTTGTTTTGCTTCAACACATCTGAACAAATCTGGATTTTCACGGGTGATTTTTTTATCAGCCGCAGCCCTGTTCCACAGCCGAAAGGTTTGAGGGATGCCATGGCCACCTCAACAAAGAACTTGGAGGAAAGAGACCTGGACCGCTTGACCAATTTCATTTTTGCACCTTGCCTTGGCGGCCTGGATCCCCAAAAAAAGCCGCAAAAGGGGGTTGAGTGGCTGGGTGAGCAGAATACATATGTATATATATATGTATATACATATATACACATAAAACACACATTATATATATATACACATTAATTATATGTATATATAATTATATATATATATACATATATATATATACACATTATGATATGTATATATATTGGAGCTTAGTTGTAAGTGTTACTTTTGCGGACAGAGTGGGGAATGCTTGGCAGTTTTTCAGGGCCCAATTGCCATAGAACGGGTTGGCAGGGGTTCCCCACGATGTTGCGCTTTTTTGCGCTTCTTTGCGCGACGTGCAATGGCTGGTGGTTCGAGACGAACCGGACTGGCCCTACAACTCCACCAACTTGGTGGGATCAGGTGGGCGATGCTTTTCCGAGGAGCAGAGCTACCTAAGACGGATGGCGGGACTGGGGATTTGACCGATGGGAATCCGCCAGGGAGACTGCCAAGGGATGGGATCCCACCAGGTGGGAGTACGGACTATGGCTGGTGATCGACACCGTAGTGAGTTTCGGTGGATGGCTGATTTTCGGATCTTCGTGGAATGGAGTCAGAACGGGATGCAGAAGGCTGGCACAAGTAGGTATGCTCTTGGCGCTTTGTCTGGCTGCGCACTACGTATGGGCTGTATGCTACCCAGTGGTCTCCATCCTGGTAGGTCTGATCATGGCACTCATCTGGGTGCTGAGGAGGACATTGAAGGTGGTCGGAACCGTCTTCTTCCACGCTCAGAAGCTGGTTGGGATGGCGCCAGAGGCAGCAGACGTCACCTTCATAGGACCTGGCACGGGCACGGTGCCTGAGACATCAGCTTTGCGGAGCTTCAAGCGCACAGGTGAGCAACCGAAACTGGTAGTGGTACGGCGTGGGAATGCCACTGCAGTTTTTGGACTGGGAGGCGATTCACAGAGCATTCGAACCCATGGTCTCTACGTCCCTGTGGAGCCAGACACCATCCGAGGCGATCAACAACTTGTGGAGCGGTTGAAGCGATCCGACAGAGTTCATTTATGTCGCAACGCTGCTTGCACTGAAGAAGGGGGGGAACACTTCCTAGAGTATGGCGTCGTTTGCAAGTTCAACCCGGAGCGTTTCCAGTCTGCACAGGCTCATCAGGGCGCAGTGGATGCCGGACGAACTCTGTGGAGCTGGTTACAACCACCCAAGGTTGGAATGGGTGTGAATCGCTTGGTGAACAAGGTGAAGGAGTACGCTTCTGAGTCTGAAGCTGAGGACTCAATGCCATGCGCTGCTGGGAGAATCCGCTGGAATGGAACGAATGGGATCGAATGTTTAGCACCTAGTCGATGTACAGCGCCTGGTTCATTGTTTCACCCAATTTTGCATGAAGATGTGCCGGAAGGCTTGCACGAAGTAGGTCTGTGCCCCAAGCATTCCAATCACTACATGTCCCAACGGGCCCCAATGAAATGTTGTGTCATAAACTGTCAACATGAGGGAACTAAGCTCCGATCTAGTGTCCGGTGGTGTGTCGAGCACTGCTGTCGGGAGAGTCGACCAACCTCAACGTCCAGAAGGAGCAGGTCCAGGTCGAGGGCACGACGCACTGAGGATGAGGGGCACACGGAGGCTGAAGAGGGCGACGATGGCTATGAGGAGGACGAGGACAACGGCCCCCCCACAGCGCAGACGTTGTTGCGGGAGGCTGTTGATGCGGGCCTTCCACCATCCCGCACGAGGAAGAGGCCTCCTTCAAGATCCCCTGGTCACACTCCGAAAGCCGGTATCCATAGGAGCCTTGCCAAGATTGGCATGCTGGATTCGCCTGGAACCGATCTTGGGAGCTGGAGAAGTTCATGGAGAGGTATGCCATGGGACGAGATGAGGGAGTGAGGGAGGATCAGGTGAGATTGAAGATGTGCCAGGAGCATTTGATGTCAACAGGAGAGCTGCTCGCAGAACTTATCAAAGAAGGTGAGGAGGAACAGAGCCGAGGACAGAGAGGATTGACCCGGTTTCTCAACTGCTGGAGGCGAGCCATTGAGCAGGAGACCAAAGGGAGGAGCCAGCGTTCTGATTCCGACTGGAGTGTGGTGATGGGAAAGGCTGAGACCCCCTTGACGAGCCCTGAGCAGGTCTCTTACCCCCCGGTCCCTGCTTCACTAAAAAGACCCGAGGCTGTTGAGAAACCCCCGACTCAGAAGAGCCCAACTGTCAAGGTCGAAGGTACACCAGGCGGCAGTTCGACATCGGCACAATCCCCATCCATGCCAGGAGGAGAACCTCGAGAAGTACGTGTGGCCCCACCTGGTCTCTACAAGAATGACCGCAAGGCCGGAACCGGAGAAACTGCTGAACCCATGGAGAACATCGCCAGGGCAATTCAGAGTCAGACGGCGGAACTGGCTACGCTGGTGCGACGCCAAGCTGAAGGAGGTGGAGCCCAACCAGCTGGGACCATTCGAGGCTTGAATCGACAATCGGAGGAGCTGGTATTCCTCATGAGAGCCTGCGGACAGTACAGCGTCCAGGTAGGGGCTGGAGAACATGGACAGGCATTGGCCAACAGTCTTTTAGCAGCCCAGGTTGGAGCTTCGACCAAATTGCGAGCAGCTGGGTTCCGTCAGCGTATGACAACACGCTTGGCGGTGGGATTGGCTGGACCGTACTGGGGTTCAAACGAGAAGCATGCGCTTTCGGCATCCGACTTCCTCAGCTTCACCGATGCGGAGTTGGACCAGTTTGCATCTGAGAACAAGGTGGCAAAGGGGGCGAGCGATCAGAGGCCTCCCCCTCCGAGCCGGTTTGATGAATGGGTTGCGAGAGTGAGGAGGCAGACCGATGTTTGGTGCCTGGTCTGTGGAGAGGAATGGAGAACGGTCAGGACTTCGGCTGTGGATCTACTCTCCCAATGGCACCTGGCCTATCCCCACAGATGGCCCCTGCACATTATCATGGACCTCTGGGAGGAGTTGTCATGGCGATTGATGGAGGACTTCAAGGAGATCTTGAGGAAACTGAAGAAGGAGGTTGGACGCGAAACCATGACGTTGAATGAGCTCCGCTTTCATGCTCTGCTGCCCGGCCCTGACGGTCAGGCGTGGCTACAGATGCCATCCACCTTTGATTTGGAGAGGCCGGACTCATGGTTCCAAACGGAGGTGATCCCAAGGATCGAAAGGAAGCAGGAGAGGTTGCTCTGGAACTTGACGTGGCAGAACGGAGCTCGACGGGAACGACCTCAAGGACAGAGTCCCCCCACGGCAGGAGGAGGAGATACCGACAAGCCTACGTTGAAAAGCCTGTGGGGCCCGAAGCTGACGAGCGAGGAGGTTAATAGAGCCAAAGATCGGGCCCCCTTGGACAAGCACGGCAACCTCTTGTGTTGGGGAAACCTATGCCATGTAGGCTGCACCACAACAAACTGTCAGAGGTCGCATGATGGATTGAGAGGCACCTTCGAGAGCTTAGACCCGTGTGTCCAGATGCAAATGTTGAAGAGAGGGGGCCTGAAGCGCATGAAGATTGAAACCAAGGACAGCGTCAACCACAAGATCAAGGACATCAGACAGAGAGTTGAGAAGGACCGCCAGGACAAAATCCAGGACGGGAAGAACAGAGGGGGACGAGCAGGAGAGAAGGAGGCTGCAGACCCCCATGAGGAAGGAGCAAAAGCAGGAGGAAGTCGAAAGTCAGTGAGATTCTGGGATGTCCCACAGGAGTTCAAGGTCGACTACACGAGCCAGGAAGACATGAAGGATTTGGTTGCGGGACCCAACCTGAAATGGGAGAATGACGCCTATCAGCCTGCCGTGCAGCATGGAGGTCGAGGAGGTGAAAGCGCACCACAAGAGGCAGGGAGGTTGGTTCAGGAGGCTGAGAACCTGGGCAAGTCAGAGACACTGAAGCGCCTCGAGGGTGCTTCCGACGACCTCTACGCTTGGGCAGCGGCAAGAGTGGCACGTGACCCGGCTGTGGACTCCAACACCCTGTTGTCCGAGATGGCAACCTACGGCCTTGGAGAAGTGGCAAAGGAGGCAGCAGATTTGTTGGAGCAACAACCGGACTTGAAGGCTGGTTCAGCACGGATGTGCATAGGAGACATGAGATGGGCAGATGGCTGCCCTGGACAAGGCACCATGACACTGGACGGTGAAGCCTGGGAGGTATGGGACTTCAAGGAGGAGATTTGGATGACGGATGAGTTGGCATCACTTCTCAAGGTCCCGGAGCCCGTGATTGAGAAAAGGCAATGCGTGACCTTGGCAGTGGCAGCTGGAATCGTGTGGGCAGAAAAGGGGCAGAAGCCAGAGGCTCAGGAGGTTCAAAGGAGGGCACAGGACTACAGGTTAGAGCAGACAAGATTGGCGGTGGAGGCAGCCCAAACATTGGGAGATCCTGACGAGGTCGTGACGGCAGTGGAGCATGAGATGCGGGTCTATGTTCATGACCTCACCACCGCGCACCACGAGAAAGACTTCAGGAGCCTGGCTGTCTTCCCCATCAACGACCTACAGGATGTCAAGGTGGTGGTGCTGAGAACCGACTACAGAGGAGGAGTGATTGTCGAGAGTGTGGTGGGGCCCCACTGGAAGCCGGAAGGAACTATGGTATGGGTCCTTATCCACAAAGGCCACATGACACTCATCCGCCCACCATCGGAGGCAGTCGCAAATCGGTTGATCGAAGAGGAGGAGCACACTACCACACCGGCATTTGGGTTCACCTTCTTCTGGCATAGCAGGCATGATCAAACCCCAACTTCACCGGGAAAAACTCACTGCAGGCTGTGCCGAACAACTCGGAAGGCGGGGACGTGGACGGATTGTTACAGGCAATTCAGCTGCCTCGCTTCAATGGCTTCTGTCGCAGGCACCAATGAGGAGACCCAAATCCTTCGAGGTGTGCGAGCTGCTGGAGGACCTCATCAGAAGCATGACCTGGTCATGCAAGAAGTCTTTGCAGGGTCGGGCAGGATCACAACCAAATGGAGCGAGACAGCCCCCGCGGAGGAGCCGATTGAGGTCTTTGAGGAGCCCCACAAGAAGAGAGGATACAGGCAGGACCATGACCTACTGTTGGAGGCCAACCGCAACAAGCTCCGCGAGAAAGCCCGGAAGGGGCCTGCAAATGTGTGGTGGCTGGCAGCTCCTTGTACCAGCTTTTGCGACTGGCAGCTGCAGAACCAAGGAAGCCGAACGTTTCAGGAGCCGGAAGGAGGAGGAGATGGACCGCAACAACAACGGGAACTGGACGGGAACAGTTTGTCAACCTTGACGGCTGAGATTTTTGAGGACTTGCTCGATGAAGGTGCTTTTCCTGTTTGTGAAAGCTCTGCGTCCTCGGGGCGATACCCGAAACAATGGGACCTTCCGGCTTGGAAGAAGGTTTTGACGCGGCCCGACGTGGAGTACATCGAGTTCCCAATGTGTGCGTTTGGCCTTGGGCCTCCGGACTTAGAAGGGCACTACTACGTCCACCGAACCCGACTGGTATTTCCCACTCACAGACCCCTGCGGGAAGCGCTCCGACGTGTGTGCCCAGGCATTGGCCCCAATCATCAACATGTGGGCTTGAAAGGTTGCCGTCCAGGACATGAGGTTACCAGATGCACTGAAGCTGGAGCTTATGCATGGGATTTTGTGTCTACAGTCGTGCAGGCGCTGCAAGCTACGTTGGGGGGGGGCTGGTTTTGCAACCACAACTCCATCATGCCGGAGGTCAAGATGATGAGGAAGAGGGAAGTCACCAGGGAGAAGGACGAGATGTGGAAGAAGAGGAAGGGCACCCACAGCCACCGCATACGAGAAATCACGAGACTGAAAAAGAGGAGGATGCCCCGTCGTCTGGCTACGACCCAGAGGAGCCCATCGAGAACCCCAACGAGGCCGAAGGGAACGATAAGGAAAACGAAGGCTTGGGAAGGGACCAAGCTGAGGAGGGGAGCATGGCCTCAGAGCAAGGTGAGGAAGAGCACGAGGAGGATGACGTGGTTGTCTCTGTCCCAGTTCAGGAGGATGAGGTGATCGTCAACGTGTCGCCAGCCAACACTCAGGTGAGCTGGGACCCCGAGGATGTGGACGAGGACGAGAACCAGACCAAACGGAGACGACTTGAAGCTGACATTGACGCCAATTGGGAGTTGGCACGCCCGAAGGAGATTCCGGAGATGTCAGAAGGGGAATTGGATGAGTTCATGGAGCTGCTGACGGCGGTCACCCCTCCTGACAAAGCAGTACGAGCAGGAAGACCTGGAGGCTCTTCGGATTTCGAGCCTGACGATGAGAACTCGTTGGACGCATGGCATTATGACCCGAGGAAGGGAAGGCTCACGAGAATTCACAACGAGCTTCGAAGGAGGCTGTATGTTCCCGGAGATGCTGGACGCCCGGTATATCTCAGTAGCTTGAGGAGCTCCAGACGGACATACCTGAAGAATGAGAGGGGTGTCCGTGTCGTCATTGATGACCACTGGAGGGCAGCTGGAAAAATCGAGATTGGGTATGGTTGGTGGACAGGCAGAACGATCTTTACCGTCAAAGGTCATCGCACTGTCGGGGAGGAGGACCGCTTTGAGTACCGACCCACAGATGATGAGGAGGACCTGGGCGAACCATCAGAGGAAGAGAGCCCGAGGAGATCGAGCCCGAGGACCAAGATGACCCGGTCAAGATCCAAAGGAGGAGCAGGCACATCGGCCAACAGCGCAGGGCATGGCCGGTCAGCAGGATCCACAGAGGAAATTTACAAGGCACCGACCGAAGGGGCGTATGAGGCAGCGGAGAACTATGTCAAGTACGTTGAGGAGGAGTTCGGCAACACACCTCAACGGTGGATCGAGCTCGTGAACAAAGGCAATTATCTTTTGAGAGAAGCAGGCAGCGTCGAGAGGGCAGCGGAGAGTTTGTGGCAGGTGAGAGAACACCACGACCTGATGAATCTCAAGGGAGTTGAGTGCGAAGGATTGCGTGATCTACTTCATCCTGATCTGCTGGCCTACCTGAGGAGCGTGCGGCACTTTGGAATGGAAGCCAGATATGTTGGCCCGAGACAGCGGGTCAAGGCCAAGCTGCACCCCAATGCCAGACGCAACTTGGAGCAGGTCTACAAGCAGATATCGAAGGACGTCAAGAAGCACAGAGCACTGGTGGTTGACGGCAATCTTGAGGAGTTGGCGGGCACGGTATCATCTCCCTTCGAGACGGTGGACAAGCAGATGCCAGACCGGTCTATCTCCAGTGAGAAGAGACTGGTGCACGATCAAAGGACGGTGAACTGTGGGACGTCGAAGTTCTGGCATCCACCGGCTCTGCAGCCAGCCCACAGCCAGATCGCCCAGAGGATCTTGTGGATGAAGAGCAGATGCCCGGGAATCCCGATCCTCCTGGCGAAGAAAGACATCGCTGGTGCATTCAGGCTTCTATGGTTGAGACCAGCAGACGTGGGTTTGTTTGCTGGGGACATTCCGTGGCAGCCGGAGAAAACATTTGAGGAGACATACACGGGCCCGAGCCCATGCACGGGGGACATCACGATCCTCTATTTGGTGTCCAGCTTTGGCTTCAGTGGCTCGCCAGGAGAATGGAGCATGTGGGGCAGGGCAACTGAAGAGTTTCATCGGGCACATCGACCCCTACAGCCGAGGAGGGACTTGAGCACGGGCTTCGATGCGAAGGTCTTGGTGGACGACTGCATATTGGTGGAGCCCTGGGTTGGTCTTCGTCCTTGGGTGAGCGCGGAAGTTTTTGAGCAAGGGGTCGTGCAGTTGCTGGGTGACAAGGCGGTCAACCAGGAGAAGGACGAGATTGAGGGAGCCTACAAAACCGCACAGACGGTGTGGGGTGTCATCATGCAGACCGACACTGAGAAGGCTCTGTTGCCGGAGAAGAGGATCCAGAAGGGTGCAGAGTTGCTGACCGGAAGTGGGTTCGATCACGGCAGCAAGACGCTGACTTTGAAGCAGCTTCAGCAATTCAGAGGAATTATGACTGGATGGTCTGCTATCATCCAGGGCTTGGCCAACGAGCTCAAGGCGGCTGACAAGTTTCTAGCTGGCAAGGATGGAGGGGCTTGTATCAAGGTGAACTACAAAGGAGATGGCTCTCGAGAATGGGAGGAGAGAACCGCATGGGACGATCTGTGGGAACTCTTCGAAGTCTGTCGTTGGCTCAGTGCCAGATCAGAGAGATGGGATGACATCTTCACTACAAGCATGAGGGCCATGCTGACACCCTTGGATCGCCTGGTTTTGCCTGGGGAGTGGGATGCCGTGATCTTCGTGTCCTCTGATGCAACCCCCACGGTCATGGGAGCCATCGATTGGAAGAACAGAACCACGTTTCGGGAGACGGTGGAGAACATGCAACCCTGGGTCAGGCGAGCCCTCACCGATGAGGAGCAGGCAGAGGAGGAAGGGAGCTTGGTGATTCACCTCAGTGAGATGCTGTCATTTGTGGCATTTGCATGTGCTATGGGACCCAAGTGGCAGGGCAAGGTCATCATCTACGGGGGGGACAACACGGTGGTCCGGAATTGGCTCAAAGGACGCAACAGCAGGGTCAGAGGAGGACGTCTGTTGATCCGTGTCGTCAACTCGGTGGAGATGAGATGGGGCTGTCAGATATTGGCAGGATGGTGGCGCACCTTTCACAATGTGGATGCGGACTTTGTCACGCGCTGCAGTGAGGAGCAGTTCGAGCACTTCGCCAAGGAGAAGGGCTTGGAAATTGTCGATGTGAAGGCAGCGGTTTTCCAGGCGCTCGAGGACTCCGAGAAGTTCGGCCTCACGTTCATGCATCAGGCCGACGAGAGTGACAGGCAGTGGCTGTTACAATTGAAAGAGAGAAGGGTGAAGAGGCAGATTCAGAGCGACTTCGGCACCCCATGGGGTTGTGTGAAGGTCATCGAATGGACCCCTTTGGGCAGGCGAGTCAAGGACTTCATCGACGCCGCAGGAGCACTGGGAGCTCGGCTGGAGGATGAAGGGCATGATGGACCGAAGCTGGTATGTGCCACACTGGGACTGGATATGCAAGGCAAGCAGATGAGGAAGTTTCTGGCGGAGGTCAGCAGGTTGAACGCATGGGTTGGCCTTGCGGAGGGACCCAGAATGGTGGCATGGGAGCTGGGAGAGCAGCTGTGTGAGAAGAGAGGCTGGGCTGGAGGCGTCATTGAGTATGTGACGACGGAGCATGGTGAGGCAATGGCGAGGAGGAGGAAATGCTTGGTCGTCTTCCCCAAGGGCAAGCTGATTGAAGGTTGGGAAGGTTTTTTCGTGAGATCCTGCCATCCAGTGGCAATGCAGAGCGTCCTGAAGAGCAAGGAGTGGGACGACCGGGTCTGGCAGCAACCGGAGATGTTGATCCTGGAGAGTGGCATACCGAGGGAAAGGATGTTGCCTTGTCCGGTGGGCCATTATTACTGGGAAGAAGGAGGCGAGAGGTACACATGCCATGGCATGGGAGGTCCCGCCCTGTGGCCCAAGTGGTCGGAGGAGACGAAGAGCTTCGCCGACCTCTATGTGCACGACCGGAGGGGACCCCCTGGACATGTGAGGAAACTTGAGGCCGAAGAGATCTGGATGCTGCAGGGTAGACAGCGCCACGACTTCAAGAGCTTGGCACAGGAGATTGGAGAGTCCCGTGCGATTGAGGAGGGCAGTCGAGCCACTGGTGGCCAGACAGCTGCAAATCTGATCGTAGGCGCGGGAGCCCTCGTGGGCAAGATCATCGAACAGGAAGCATGCAAGGCAGGAGCCAGCCCCGATGATGTTGGAGCCGATGCACTAGCTCAGATCCTGATCTGGTTGAGACGATGGCGGAGAGGAGAGTTTGGGAATCCTGCAGAGGGCAGGAAAGCTGGAGGCAGCAGTGAGGAGATCATCGTCTACAGGTGGGTTGAGGCTTGGTGGATTGGAATGCTGGAGCCAGAGGAGCAGAGTGAGGAGAGCGATCGAAGAGCAGGCGGCAGACGAAAAACCACGCAGGAGGTGGCCGAGCACGTCGCCAAGAAGGTCGTGGAAGGCATTGGTCTCCAGGTGAGACCCTTCAGTGGAGAAGTCGGGGAACGAGTTGAGGAGTGGCTCGAGGAGAACATGACAGGCGACAAGAGCGTCGCCACGGAGAAGGCTTACGCAGGAGCTTGGGCCAAGTGGTGTGCATGGGCAAAGAGGCAAGGATGGCTATCAGAGTACCTCAGTAAGCATGAGGAGGCGGTCAACAGGGAGAACAAGCTGCTGGCCTACGTGGGGTACCTGGGATGGTTGGGCTGCTCTGTCAACACCATCCGTCAGGCAATCTTCGCCATCAAGACGGCACACAAGAGGATTGGTGAGGGTGACATCACAGAGGGCATGCACAGAATTTGGATTCTGCTGGGGGGCCTCGATCGACGCAACACCACCAGGAAGCCACGTCGGTTGGGAGTCACCCAAGAGATGATCATATGGTTGGGCAATCACCTTGTGGCGCCGCTGGAGGACCAGGTCCACAACCCGACATTTGCAGATGCGGCGACAATTTTTGCCGCAATCACAACGGCTTGGTTCTACATGCTCAGGGCGAAGGAGTATGCGGAGTCGAACGGAGTTGACATGGACATGATCGTCCGTGGCTGCGACATCCGACTGGCAAAGCAGGGCATTGCGGTGGAACATGGTGAGGAGGAGGTCCACCTGCAGTTCAGGAAGACGAAGACAGATCAGCTGGCTTTTGGGGACAACAAAACCTTGCAGGCCACAGGCGTTCCGTTTCTATGCCCTGTCGAAGCACTGGGGAGAATGAGGAGAACGTGGCCAGATAGGTTCCGCCAAGGACACCCAGAAAGTCTGCTCCCTCTCTTTCGCTGGGCATCTGGTGGGGTAGTCCGCCGGTTGGAGATCCAGCACCTGTTGCAACGTGCTGCGGTGGCGGTTGGCCTTCCTGGAGACAGGTTCTTGAGCCACTCATTGCGCATAGGAGGCGCAACGGCGCTCTATCAGGCGACCGCCGACATCGAGCTTGTCAAGAGGCTGGGACGCTGGTCATCGTCGGCTGTGCACAGATATTTGGCCGACGGTGGAGAAGTTTCGAAGGCATCCGAACGGATGGCAAAGGCCCGAGTCAACTATGGATGAGGAGCCTGAGAATTTGGTTTGGTTTGGGCCGGTCACGGCGACAGCCACGAATGTAAAGAGGAGGTGGCAGAAGTGACTGGCTGGGCATGCTAAGCACAAGGATGTGTGCAAAGCCGCCATGGAAAAAAGCAGGTGTGCGCAAGGATGAC
>Ga0126342_10007394_pt1 | contig 19602 bp, 20 predicted proteins | sample Cyp1metagenome_FD_92528 | JGI IMG/M metagenome (GOLD analysis project Ga0126342, IMG submission 92528) | Coral microbial communities from Lord Howe Island, Old Settlement Bay, Australia - Cyphastrea 1 metagenome | ecosystem: Host-associated > Invertebrates > Cnidaria > Coral ... | reverse complement strand
CATCTCTAACTACGGCTACTCTCCATATCTATAGCACAAGATATGGGGTGCTATACTGTACATTGAGTATTCAGTATATCTACTTGGAGTTTGAATTGGAACTCATAGCTTGGCTATTTACACTACGCTATACCTACCTGCTATGCTACATGTAGTGGGGGCTCAGGGGTCGATATATTTCAACTATTTTCAACTGAAAACAGGTAAAATGTTGGCTAGGATTGCTCGATTTGCAGTAGAAAAGCCCTCGCCTCACTCGAAGGTTCGGCTTTCTTCTGGACTCTGTCCATCTTTCAAAGGTGCCGGATCATGTTTCAAGTGACAAGGGAACACAGTTTCATTCCTTTCAAAATTTTCAAACTAGAAAAACCAAACAACCTGCTAAGCAAGTGCAAGCGTCCGTCAAGGTGTGGAATGGAAATGGGCCTCGCACGCGGAAGAATCATAATGCTACGAAAAAGTTCTGATAATATCCAATGATCAGCATGTCAGGTCGCAGGAAGTTCAAGTTGTTTGAGATCCAAACCCAGTCAGAACTTTGACTCTGTGGTTGATGATCCAACTTGGCGCTTTAAAGGTTCAAAGGCTTTCTACAACCAAGTTCTGTGCCGCCTTTAAGAAGCGAATATCCTTAGGTGCGAAGGCCTTACAACCCTGATCCGCGACCTTACTTTACACATTTCGTGCCTTGAAAAGTGAACTGACCCGGTAATTATGTACGGAACTGTTCCAGGCTCCGAATCCCACGTCCATAAGCTTTCAGCGAAGGAACTCTGCAAGAATCTGCAGGAGCTGTGCCAAATCGCCAAGGCCCTCAACACGTCCACTGCGTTGATCTCTGCATTGATCTCTGTGTTGATCTCTCGTGCGTCTCTATGTTGGCTGGTGGAGCCCGTCGAATTGGCTGTCCAACTCTTCAGATGCTCCACGCATTTGGGCATCAGGAAAACCAGAAGCATAGCGAAAGGCGGCCAGGCAACAGGTTTGTCGCTGTGCCTCAGAATTTTGGACATGCTGGACCACAATGGTTCGCGCACGCCCATGATCGCCCATGCATGGCCATGCCGTGAATTGCCAAATCTTCTACAGATTTCAACGGCTACAAGATCTGCAAAATATGGAAAAGCCAAGGGCTGTCACCAGCAACTCTCCACGTGTTAGTCTGCTGCCCAGACGCTGACAACTGTCGTCAGGAAGACTTTGATGCAGCTTCACTTCCTCACAGGCTGACTTCAAGTTGGGTTCTCAAAACCCAGTTTCATCATGAATCTGGGCTGCAACCTCCCTTCATTGGGCAAGAGATGATAAGAGACATAAGAGATAGAATCAAAGAGCAATAAACTATGTAGTGGTTGCTAGCTGCACCTAGCTGCCCAGCTGCAGTAAGAACCTGCTTGCGCCCAATGGCTCGCTTCCTGGGCTCTGGGTTTGTCACAGTGTACTGATTTGCAATTCTGCAACAAGATAGATGAAGCGCTATGGTAGCTACATTGCAGCTACATGCACCGTTTAACTAGCACCTTGTCATCAAATATGAGCAAATATGGCTCGCAAGTTGAGACGTGTTGAGACAAGCTTCTGAATCAAGAGTGGCAGTAGTCGGAAGGCCACATCACCGTTGGAGCATGCTCCAGGAACTGCAAGAACCAGCTGATTTTCTTCAATGTCGGTGATAACGGTGGCATTGTCGGACTTGTGGTCAGACTCAGATTGCAGGACGGCCACAGCAGCATAGGTCTTGCAATGGGGCATCCTGCGTTGCCCATGTCCCGAAGATGGATGAGCACGGGGACTCATGTGAATCCAAGTGATGATAGTGATGTGTGTATGCATTGCGTTGTACAATGCATTGCGTATTGCATTGCGTTCCATTGTAGTTCATTGTGTTGTAATATGATCAATGTATGCCCTTGCCTGCTTTGCCTACGCTTCTACTCCCTTGTCATTTGGCCTCTTTGTACCCGGGAGTGATTCAGACTGTGACGGGGGAATTGCACTTCAGGGCGTCAAACTTCATGAGAGACGATATCTCTTTTCTGGTCATGATGCAGAGGCTTCAAGGGGGCTGCTTGCAGCCTTCTTGGCTTCGCAAACCGTCTTGGTGTACACATCATTTTGATTCCTTTGCACAACGTGTTGGTCAGCGGAGACCTTCGTGCTGCCAGTGGTGCCCATTATGCAGTATTTCCATGTATTTCCGTGTATTTCCTTTGTGGGTCTCTGCCAGCTCACATGCTGGCTGGGAAGCTTTGGATGGGAGGCTTGCTTGGATGGCAGCATGCAGCATACAGGAATGCTTTGACTGGCGAGGTGGCTGCAAGCGCTTGTGGCATACTAAAATGGAACAACATGCATTCGGCTTCTCACGGTGGCTGCGCCAGCCGGCACGTCTATTGTGTGAGCAGGTAATTTATTTCAAGGATGCTGAGGTCTTGCAGGGCTTTTCCATTGCTTACTTGCTTGCTGCCGGTCAACCCATGGACACAAGTTTTGATGCTCTATGGGTGGCAAAAACCGCAAACATATGCAAAAACAATGAGAATGTAGATATTATATAGATGGCAAGAATAGTTTCTTCCACACGCTTCAGCAAATCACCACCGCCACCATCACATACCACCACCACATGCGGCTTAAGAAGCAAGCACGCGCTTCGGTGTGCACAGGGCCCACCCTTGAACCTCTGTGCCTCTACGTTTCATGTTCGACCCTTCGTTTGTGATGGTTTGTGAATAGATGAACTACAGTATTCGATGATTAGCCGCTGCATTGCCCCATGGTCCTGCATTTCTGTTGGCAATCCAGATCAAGCAAAGGCCGCGCAAGCACCTGCGATTTCCTTGCAAGCAAGTTACAAGTCGATCGAACAGCCAATCAAACATCAAAGGCTGCACTGAACTGCCTTGCCACGTATGGCACATACTTCTCCATCTACTTCTGCCAGCGGCCAGCCATGGTTTCACGATACGTACGTGCCAAGCCCGGTAGGTTGTTTTTGGAACCAAAAGAAATGATCTGCCAAGGCTCTGGATTGGATCGTTGGGTCGCAAGCAAGTGCCAAACCGATCATTGAAGCCCAGCACAAACTCACCACTGCATACATTGTAGTCCTTCTCCTGGACCAAAATTTGACGTCAGAAATTGAATCAGTGACGCGAACACTGAACATGTCTAAATTGTTTTGAATATGCTTGGAGTAATTTGGAATATGTTTGAATCAATTTTGAATCTTCTCCCAATTCGAATTGATATGAATTGATATGAATTGATTCAAATGTGGACAGCAGGGGCTGCGGGTCTCCTGGAGGAACCATCCCAGTTCTTCTTGGCCGTGCACTGTCAAAACGGCCTGGTAACGTCTCACCATCATATCACTGAGGAAGAGAGTGCCTTCAGGGTCGTTTTGATCCAAGAGCTCCAAGAGCTCCAAGAGCTCCAAGAGCTCCAAGCTCTTGCTTTCGAGAGCGATGGGCCACGTTTTACAAAGCATATACAACCCTTGTATCAAGTCATACACGACCGCACAACCACAAAGCCCCCAATTCCACGAAGACCGAAGACCCACACTTTTTTCGTGCTCCAAACACCATGATAGCTTGTTCTTGACGGCATGTTCAATGACAAATCACAATGGGAAACTGCATGAAACTGCATTCCACCATCTCCCTGATAGCAGCTTCAACCAAACAACCGTAAATAATCACCGCATCACTAAGCAGGATAGCTTCTATATTTGGAAAACAATGCAAATCATATGTGACATCTTTGCAAGCTAACCGGCACCCGGAAACCGTTTTCGCACGATTGCACTAGCGCGCAACTTAACGCAATTACCTTTATAGATCTATAACCTATATAGTAGGTGACCAGCACTTCAGTCCTCGCATGGCAGGTATATGGCAGCTTTATATTCAACATCAATCAATATCATCTAGTAGTTGTCAGGTGAGAATGTTGGATGAACGGAATCTGCCCACCTTTCAAACCCAATCGCTGACCACGAAAAAGGTCACCTGTCATCTCCGCCACGGCAGTATATTTCGGTGGGAAGAGCAAACGCCCATTGTCGCATTCAGATGCTCCGCCAGGCATCTTCTCAATTTCACATCGGCTATTTGGCACGCATCGAAAAGAGAAGCTGGCACATTTGCTCGTGTAGGCTCCGCAACAATATTGCAGCTCAAACTCAAGAGCTCTACCTCGTCGAGCAGAAAGAATGCAACAAGCATCAGTTTTGTCTGAAATAATTCGAACAAATTGTAGATTCAATTTGACACCCGGCCAAAGACATGCCGATTACCATTTTGCATTCTATTGCTGCCTCATGAGGGTAATCCGATAAAAAACGATAGAAATGGAAAAGCATAGCAAGACTGTACTCTCCAGCACAGTCACTGCAGCAACTTTCGAAGGAAAATTGAGAATCCCAGCAGGCTTCAGCACCTCGCGGCCCAAAGCGTTGATCGCAGCATGTCAAAGCTTCCTCATATGCGACGCCAACAAAGCAACTCGGCACCTGAGGGAGACTTCGCATCTGTTATCCAAAACAGCTCTGGAAAGCAAGTGAGAATTCGCAATATTTCTTTGAGGCCTGTACCAATGTCATGTAGGCACACCACGCAATCATGTTACAAATGCATAGGTTCCCTCCGCTTGGGTCTAAACTCGATTCAAGAAGCATGCCCGCACACAACTCTCTGAGGTCTCCCTGCTTGCGCCACCAAAAATAGTGCGCACAAACCCAAACCAAAACTTCATACACACTTGGCACACTCTAGCCTCAATAGGTTGTACAACTCTGCTAAGCATCAGATGGCTTCTTTTTTGCGGCCCTATGTGCAGCTCCTTCTGCCTAGTGACGGGCCGGAGTGATTCTGTGGTCAACAGCTTTGCGGCCAGCAGCAGTGCACTCTGGGCAGGCAGCATCAGTGACATTCGGAACCCCGTGGCTTTCACATGGGCACACAGCAGATGTGACAGCTGTTGCTTGGACAGGAACTGCGAATCTTGAAAAGGCTGTATGAACGCATTCAGAATTCAGCGGGATCAGCCACGAAGACACAGCCGGTCTTCCTTGTAACATGATACCAACACATTTCAAATTAGTTCATTTTGTCGGTGTCATATGGGAGCAGTAGATCTGCAATGCGCCTCCAATGTTCTTTGGGTGCTGCTGGTTCTTGTCCGTCGATCTCGATTCCAAAATGAAACTGCGTTGTTGTTGCAGCTGTGCGCTGTCTATTCCAACTGAATCTTGCCCGTGATAGTTCTGGAAGTTGCTACAGGCTAAAACTTGTCACTAATGTTCTGGTTTCCCCCTCTGCAAAAGCAGCGGGGCCAATAATAACATGGGATTTGATACGTTTCCAATGATAACAGCCCCCAATTCCGGTTGGCTTCAACGCGTCTATGCATCTATCATCACCTGTCCCATTGCTTGCGATACAACATACCAACCTCCCACTACTCATATTGGATTGCGTCATTTTCCTCCCGCATTGATTGAATCAACATCGCACTTGCAAGGTCTCTTTTCTTCTGAAGCGCGCGTTCTTCATCGATTTGAACGTTCTACTTACCTGGATGGGAGTCTAATCGATTCAATCCGACTCCGAACCTCAAGACGGCATGGCTTTGACGTTGCGAGTGTTGCTGCACTTTCTAGATATTATCAATGCTACAATAGGTTGTTCAGGCTTCAACTTGAGGCCTGGGCTTGAGCAAGTTGGTTGTCTCTTGAAACTCTGAGATCCTGATTTCCACAGCACTGAAACTTCCACCCACTTTCGCTTCTGAAGAGAACATAGCACAAGAAATGAGTCAAGTGATGAAGTTGAAATCAGAAGCGTTTTGCACCTCCAAAATCTCCAAATTCCTTCTATGATGCTTGTTGCAAGCTCCACCCTGAATCATCTTTGCGGCCTCCGAGCACTTGACCATGTCGGTTGGGCTTCGTCTCATAGAATGGCGATGATGATCCCAGGCCAGGAGCAAAGCGTCATGCTTTCAAGATGTTTCAAGCCACAAATTCGAGAAACGCCTTCACAAAACCGTTGAACTCCTGAGATTCAGCAAAGGCGTTTGGAAGCCGATCAAACAAAGTGCTTGGAGCCAACTTCTTGTGACGTGTGGCACCCAGCCCCTGTACATTGCGCAATCCTGCACATCTGTCTACTACCCCGCCTGGATGTAGCGCCCCAAAGATGCCAATGAAAGGTCGTCAGGCAACATCATACGATGCATGGAGATCTTGTTCCTGAGCTCCAAGAGGATGGCCGTGGCCGCCTATGGCAACGTGCAACTGTCACTGGCAGTACGTGAAATTTGGACATCGCAAGTGCAGCAAAATCTAAGTTTAGTTGCATCTCGTTGCAAGTCAGGAAAGCTACAGAACCTGCAAAGCTCAAAACTTTGCAGATTGCAAATGGTAAAATCTTCGACTGCTGCGAGCTCTCTGCAGCTCAGGCTCTCGTACCTTGGTTGGATGCAAAACCGCCAAGTGGGGCGGGTAGATTCTGAGAAGGCCTAAAAGACTTAGCTAGCTCTCAATGGGATGCACAGGAGCAACAGAGGTGAGCTTGATTGGGAGACGCGTAGAGAGAGGTTTATTGAGTTGACTACGCAATTTTGATAATGACAAAGATAGGTTGAGTGAGAACCCGTGACTTCAGCTGCGAATTACGCAGTCCCTCGCGCTCATTTCCAGACCCAGCTCTATCACTCATGCAACACAGGAAACCCTGTATACACCAATGTGGCTCCTCTACAACGGTTTTTTTCCCGCAAGTCTCAACTATTTTCAGAGTCCTTATGAGTCCTTAGAAGAGACCTTCAGAATCATACTAACCTCATCTAAAGAATCTAATCATACTATGCTCAGTTATGCTCATGCATGGATGGTGAAACCATGTGAAACATGAAGCAGTCGATAGCAGTCGCTCAGTGCATCGAGGCAAGCGACTGCAAATCTTGGACGCCCACTTCGAGGTGCCAACGCACCTCCGGGGTGTCGTTGGGCCGTGGACCATGATGCACCAGCACGGAATGTGACAAAACGTCACCCGGTTCCTTAGTTGTTTCTGTCAGTTTCACGCCCAATTTGTTCCATGACGCGGTTTGAAGAGCGGTCGGCATCTGCCTCCGACATGAAAGAACTGGAAACCACAGAAAGATTAACTATTGACATGTTAAGTATGGAAATCTTCTTCGCGATATGATTGCAAACCATAATTCACCATGTGTTAGTGTTGATCTCCAAAGCAATTTATACCTGCACTGAGCTGGGAGAAACACACAGCTGCATCTACATTCTAAGCGTCAGCTTCCATCAGCTTCACTGTGGCATGGTTCTCATCATATTCATATTCAGGAGGGTCATGTCCAAATAGCCAGCCTGATGAAATCTCCGACAAAATCTGGATCTTTACAAAAGTTCCCACAGAATCATGGGAATGTATCGGCATGTCTCGGCATTTGGCATGTCATGCACTGCAGCACTTTAGCAGCTTCAGCATAGCTTACCTCCAACCTAAGTGAAACACGGCGATTGCATGCCCGAAGCCCTCGCCATTCCTCGATTCCTCACGCCTTTTGCCCAGAAATTGGGATCTAAGCCTTTGTGATGGGTGCCCAAGGCGTACATCAAAGCTCCCTTTCGGTAGGTCTCCTCAGGATACAGCAGGTTGCCTCTGCAAGTTGGAAAGTCATTGAAACAAAGAGGAAAAGTGAAAAACAAAGAAGAAGCGGCTCCCCCGGAGACAAACTAAAGCACGGTTTTTGTTTTATGATCTTTATTCGTTGGAAAGGTTCCGAAGAAAGGTGCCAGAACCAAGAACCTTTGCAGCGCTAAAGCAGTCTGGCTTCCGTTGTCAAAGGGATATGAAATACAGCAGCACGTTCAGCAAATTCAGTCAATTCTGGATGCGCATCGTTGTATGTACCTTTATCGTCAAGGATTTTGCATCAAACCAGCAAACAAGCAGACGTGGGACAAGATTCATCGAGCTGCCTTTGCCTGTTTTCTGCAAACCTTGACATGTCTTGACTTCTTCAGCTTGTACTTTGAAGCACTTAAAATGGTTGGGAGGACACCCCACGGGATTCCACTTCAATTTCGCATTGTTGCCTTGCGTTCTTGAATTAAAAGCAGCCGTGCCGTGAAGCTCCATGGTATCATGCCAGCTGCCACACGCCCACAAGCACGCAAAGGCACGTTTGTCAGTAGCTAGCGAGAGCAAATATCTAATATCCTGATGCCACACGATGGTGCTCGCATTGCCTCAAATCAACGATCTCTTGAGCCCCCTGGGGAAGTGCGTGGCTATGCTGCTATGCTGTCGTTCTCATGCTTGGAATCTCATGCTATAGATTGGACGCTAGTCAGCTAGTCTTTACAAGCATGTGAACATACAAACCTTTTGGATTCATCTCGATGGTGGATACGTGTGAATGCCTAGGAGCAATTTAAACGCATGAGACAGTGCCAAAACCCGGAGGGGAGGCTCACGAACAGATTGACCGCCATGACGCTGAACCATTTGGGAATTCCATCTAAGTGTGACCCTTTTGGATCCATTCGGGACCTCTGGTGACATTTTGAGACATTTTGAGATTTCGGATCCCAGTTGCATCCTGGAGCCTTGGATCTCAAATGCATGTAGAAGACTCCGGGGTCCTTCAATTCAGCGTCTATACTCGACTGTTTGCATGAGGGTCCGAAACAAAAACTTTGATCCGGAACAATATGAGCGGCACATGTTTGATCAGTTCAATTAAACAAGTATTGGAAAGTGCTAAACTAAGCTGCCAAAGGCACCCAGGAGCAACACAAACAGCAAAATCTGCTTCAAGGATTTGCGGGTTTAACAATGTTTAACAGTTCGCCTTTTGTACAGCTTCACTTCAGAGTATAGTTCAAAATGTGAGGCAGTCAGTGTGGCTTGAGGATGCAAGCAAAGCGTTCTCTTTCAATCTTGAACTGGGTGTATTCGTATATACATTTGCAGACAGTGCATGTCAGTCCTCAATACCCAAGACACATCTTGCTAATCTTTTCAGGTTGGCCAACATCGGGAAGAAATATAACACCTCTGTGAGATGAAACTTGTCAATGGTAATCCTCAGGGACACAAGCACCACAAGCTGGGACGGCCCCCCGGGGCAAATTTCTATCAGAAACGTTCAAGCAACGAACACATACGAAAACCCTTGCTCACACATATCTGCTCGCTGATGATTTAATCCAAAGCTGGTTGTACTGGGTCTCAACGTAACAAACTGATTACACACACAATATATCACAATATACAAGTGCAAAAGAGCGTGCATAAATTTCAACAAAACGCATATATGAACTTATACGCTTGGATGGCTTGATGCGTGCCGGCTAAGAGCCCTGGTCGATAATCCCTTGACTGAGCTTATCCCATGCACAAGCGGGCAAACCAAGGTTATCACCAGATATGAGGATTCACATCTATGTGGGTTTTTAAGCAGAGTCCTGCCGAACACATCAATTGGAAGAACAGAAATGAATGTCCAGCCCTTGTGCAAAGGAGCTAATGGATGTAACGGCAAATAGCTTGTGCCTGGCCACACTATGCAAACATTTCGCAGGCCAGCCCTACTTGGTCAAAACCCGGGGGAAGCAGTAAGTCACCTTACCTTCTTGTGGCAAGGCTCTCCATGACATTACAAAGAGCCTCGGGAAAGAAATCTTTGCTTTCCTCAGAACTCGCAAGTCACAACGCAAGGAAGTTGGGGGGGCACAAGGCTGCCCCTTTCTCGGTACATAGATAGAACTATGATGAACTCTGGCTCTCTTTGGGACCTTCACTGAGAGTTCAAGAGCTCCTTGGAGCCACGAGGAATGCAGCACGAGGAACCCATGGCTTTTCTATGCTTTTCTATTTGTGCCTTTCATGCCGTCTGATGGGCAGCTAGAAGAAAAAGACCAACGAGTAGGCTTTGTGATTGCGCTATATTGAGCAATATCATGTGCCAAAAACATTCAAAGATCTCTGATACTTGTAGCATCTTGTGATATCTGGTAGCTGGATTTGCAACTGCCCTGGCAAACACAAGCTATTGATACCAGTGTCGAAAGCTAGCCCATCGTTGACACTTCCAACTCCATGAAACGCAATGAACATCAAGGAACTACCACTAGACCGTGGAAATTTGGAAACAGCAACCTTCTGTAATGCATGAATCATGAAGAGTGCCATGCAACCTGGGTAGACTGACAGCATTGTCAGTGATAGTCGGTGGATATTTGTTCAACTCACTCTTGTGGAGCAAAGGAAGCTAACTGATTGGTCAAGAGTCCCAATTGCCACCGCCATGATCACGGACAACCTTAGTCTTCAAGTGCAAGGGATGTTCAAGGAACAGCTCAGGGGGTTGTTTGGACTCAGTTTAGACTCTGCAAATCTTCGATGTGCGAGATCAGCCATTTGAGGCCACCCCCAAGCTGCTCCGACCACTGCTATTGCTTGTCTTCTTCAGCAGCTTAGTCAATCTTCAACTACAGCCTTTTGACCATTTTTGACCTTTTGCCTAGTCGGTTTGTTGACGGCAAGCGCATGCCGCTTCAAGATACTTCCCAAACAAACCTGCTGGAGCTTTTGTTTCCACAACATGTTAAAGCCAACTAAGATTTCCAAGCGGTGGCAAACGATCTCAGCCAATGTCAGTGATCATTGCACGTTGCTAATGAGTTTGATGATTTGGGTTCCAGGCAAGCGGCCTTTTCTGCTGCACGCTGGGCGGATTTCCAAACAGCTTCTGGTACGGCTTTTCGCATGCGCGTCACTCCTAAGTCCTTAGATGCATGGGTCGCATGTCAGGTGCCCCAAACCTGGGACTTTGATTGAAGGTGAAGAAGGAACTGCTCGGTTGCTTTATCAGTTCTTCAGAGCTCTGGAAAAACAATACTATACTGGCGAAACATTGACAAAAAAGGCAATGAGTCAAAAACATGGGCAGACGTGCAACCAACATTCAGTTAGGATTTCCTTCATCTTCGAAGTCTGGAATGGTCCAGATTAAGCGGCAACAAGAGCGAATAGAACTCTAAATCAAACCACTGGCATCAACAGTGTTGAAATGACATATATAATCACCCATAATTATTCATACCAATTCAGATCTTTTAACAAGGCTCCAGATTGGAAGCACAGCTGCGCAATGGAATCTGTGCAGCTCAGCGTCCTGGAACTCGGTCCGTGCTTTTGAGCACTCCTGTGGTCCAAGCTCCAACTCCTCCAAAGCCACTGCCTGCGCAGCTTTAAGTGTCGGAAAGAGAAGGAAAAAAGAGGAAAAACATGAAAAAACTCAAATCGAGGAAAATCGAACAAACACAGAATGAAACTGATTGCACAAATTGAAACACAGAACAAGAAGGAACAAGTCGCATCATGTCCAAAGATTTTGCCTGGAGGTGGCTCGTGTCGAAGCCCGTCATCCCATAGTAAAAATCCGGGCTGGCATGGACTCTCAAGTTGGAAGATAGAAATCCTTTGCTGAAAATGCAAATGGCCATGAAACTCAACATTTTTATCATTTTTCTGCACCAAAAAATGGGCCCAAAGAAGCTGCAGATCCCTAAAGGCTTGATCAACCAAATTTTACTGAGTTGGGACAGTTGTTTATTCATTTTTGGTCTCAGCATCCGTCTAAATCGAACAGCTGCTCCATTTCATCTCTTGACAACGAGGGAAGGACTGCCGTGTTGTAGGCCTGGGGGAAACATGCAGCTTCTCGGATGCACTGGACTGGTGCAAGAGACATGTCATCTGTTCAACAAACATAGAATGAAAAAGAAGCTGGGCTCACGTCGCCTGAAAGAAACGAGACCTCTACTTCACAACAAGAAAGAACATCAAAAGTCACACTTCAACCTGATCAAACAGTGGTTGACGAAGCAAGTCATGAAACAAATCGTCAAACACAACGAAGAACTGGCATCAGCATTTAGACAGATTCGCACAACCAGAAGCGGCTTGCAATTTATTGTCTGTCACTCTCTTCATGCTGCAAGGGCCTGCCTCCAACATGCGCTGTTGTTTCGTAGAACGTAGGATCACTGAGATACCCTGCTGCAGGAAGTACTTCACAGCCACGTCCATACCTAGGACATGGACACGGGGCAAACAACTTTGTCAAACCGATGATCCAACATGATCCAAGGAACGCAAACAATCACACTTTGAATTTGCTGCAGAATGAATATGAATCCTGACCTTGGGGTGCCTAGTCATCTAGATCGACCAAAACTTTGGTTTTGGGCATTCTATAATAACCGACAACGTGGCCAGATTTTTGTATCAGTTGCAATAAAAATTCGGGGTATTATCGGACTAAACCATCGATGGAAGGTTCATGAAGGTTCAGTCCGAGAACAGCCTCCAAGAAGCAATGCATCTGAGTTGCTTTGCCATCCCTTCTCCTCAGCAGGGACGAATTTGCCATGTGTCTACTGTGTCTACATGCCAGTTGGAGAGTGGTATTAAACCTTCAAAACAAGAAAGATAGAGAGAGACACACACACACGTAAATAAAATAGGTGAAACCTTCAAATAAATTGACATATGGGCCGGACACCAGTTGAGCAAAACATACCTGACATGAGAAATGCAGAAATGTCGCTACCTTTGAACCTGGCACCTCAACACCTAGATAGGCGCAAAAAGAAGGCATCATGTCATAATGACATTCTATGCGCCAAGAATCTTTGGTCTGAGTCTGGAAAAATGGCTGTGATGTGCTACACATGTAAAGCGAACCTTAATGGTCATATACCCAAATACCTTTAATGGTTATATACAGTACCGATTATATACCCAAAAGTTCGCCAAAGTCATGTCATCTTGCAGTCATCTCACATGATGCGCGATGCAAGCGGGTTTCTTTGGCAATGTTGCGAATCACCGGATGGGTCAGCAACGGGCTCAGGTTTTGGGCCAACTTCCCCGAGAAGCCACGGCCCTGTGACCTCATGGCGTCATCTCAGATCTCAACAGCAGTCCTTTTCAAAACATGTCACTATTTGATCCGCGACGTACCTATGCAGTCCTATGCATATGTTGACCATTCTCGACGCTACTTTTTGCAAAGGGCTTTCCGTTTCGAATCCTTTCAATCTGGTGATGCTTTTTCGAAGACTACATCATTTTGTAATCGCAGTTGAGACCCATCTAAGGTTAGCTTTTTCTTGCCAAAAGTCCTAACGACATTCGTGATTAAGAGTCTTTAAAGGAGCTGCTCATAGAGGGGTTTTCAAGCTGCTTTCTGATGTCAGCCAAGAGACCATTCGTAGCCCAAGACTCCAAAGACTTGAATCTGTATTGCCTCTGAAAGAACTCAAGATTTCACTGCATCACGGAGGCTTTATCAAGGCATTCAAGTGGACAAGTATAGAATACGAGGTCTCTTACATATCTTACACATATCCACCATCTCAATGTTTCGCAACTTTCCTGGAAGGTACATGCCGAAAAAAAAACGCCTTTGAATACAATCCCAAAGCATGTTTGAGACAGTAAGTATATCATGGTCTAGCCATCAAGACGGCAGCACTGTTTGAATGTACAACAAGACCGATGCACACCTACACAAGATGCAAATGCACCTAAAAGGACTCAAACTTCGCCAGCTGAAGAATATTGAAGAATTCAAGTTGAAGATGATTAAAGCGGAACGGAATAATTAGCTTTTGGCTGGAGAGACACAGATTTCGAAAAGCGACGTAGAAATCATCACGACAAAGAGTTCAAAATCATAGAACCGGCTCTCAAGAGAAATGCGTGGCACACTGCCAAAGTGGAAACAATGCAGAAAGCAGTGTCTGATCAGCGCCGGTACATGCAGCTTATGTATGCTGGCCAAAAACACCAAAAGTGCCACAAAGGCACGTGTTGCTCGCAGATTCGTCGCAAAGAGCGTGGTACAGGATGAAAAATGTCTGCCCAAAGGCCCACAACTGCCGGAGGGATCTCCGCCATGTTAACCAACCGTTGCAACCTTGGCCACTTGGATTGCACAAGCAAGGCGTCAACAAAAGAGTGCAATGATAAAGAATATATATGTATTTATTATATAGACATGTATTATCGTATATATATATATATATTATACATTATGTTATAGTACAAACTAAGTAATTTTAAGTTAGCTTTATTTTCTTTCAGTCAAGAAAGATTGCAAAGTGGTGCCAAAAAAGATTGCAAAGTCATTGTTCTCTCAGTTCTCTCTTCCGCATTACAGTATTGTCAAACTTCAATGCGGTGAAGGCCAGGACCTTCCACAACCCTCTCAACGCGTTGGATGCTTCTTATCCACGACCGCACAGGATTTCTATTGACTCTAGAATCACTGAGGACATCCTCTCGTTACAACCTTGATTCAGGTAGAATTTTGAACGTGTTTTCAGGCAATGAAGAATTCTTGAGATGTGCTAAGCGGCTGTTGAGCGTCAAAGTTTGTCACGCCAATAGAGCGAACCCATCTGCGACGCACGGATTCTTCCAAAGCTCGCCAACTATCCTCCAGTGGCGTGGGGAGCCAACCAATTTTAAGTTCAAAGAAGAACCAAAAATCAAAGAGGGAAGCTAAACAAGGACAAACATTCAGTGAGCTCACATGACAACCGCAGCACAAAGATACACAAAGTCAGAAGATCTTTCATTCTGACCGGGAAGTGACGCCTGAAGCAGAACTCAAGCATTCATGAAACAAGTCCCTATGATAAGACTTTGAGTTTCGACCAACATTCTGATGTCTGCGCTCGAAAGACAACAGGCTTTATGCGTGCGGGGAATCTTTGATCCATAAAATCAAACGTCCTGAGCCATCCCAAGCCAATCTCATTTTATTGCCTTCATGTTCCCTTTGGGGGTCTTTGGACGTTCTCACGGATGGGTCCGAATATATCCGAAGAGTAATTCAACCCAACTTGCAGGCTCCCAAAGGATCACAAGGGACCGTTTATGTGAGCAAAGATTTGTCCAGAAATGCTGGTCGTGATGAGTCGATATACGAGCAAACCAGTATCACACCTGCATGTGTATGGAACATTGCGTCGCTTCGTCATATTTGTAGATTGTCCTCGAAGGTACCCAAAGGTCTCAAAGCTCCTGGCGCGGCCGTGCTGCTTAATGCAGGCGCAGCCGTGAACCTCACCCTTTGCCGCACTGTGAACGGTTCCCAAAATATCGAAAAAATGAAATCTGGGTTCCCGTCATTCTGTTGGTTCCACTATGTTCCACGTGCAGAATTCACCACTGACGTCCTCCAGCTGGACAGTAATCGCGGTCGCAGGTAGGAAAGTGGATCAAAAACAAGTCAATGTAGCCTGATGCTGGCGAGATCTGAGACTATCTAGGGGCATTGAAAGAATCTGACCGGAGTTGCAGTGAGAGATGTTGAGAGGCTGGCATTATAGGCACAACTTGACCTCGCATGGCCCAGTATGACCCAGCCTTCAGCAGCTTCGCCAAGTTCACTCAAGGCACGCTCCACTGCACTGAGGGTCTGACCTCAGAAAGAAAAACGCATTGAATCATATCCCGTCATCTTTGGTTTACTTGTCGAACACGGTTTCAGTATGTATACAGTATGTTCCAGTAAACCTTGCGTATCTCTTGCGTCTTCACTCTGCAAGTCGTTGAGCTGGGATGAGACATCTACAGTTCAAACTTTGCCAAATCTGGTTCTGCTGGATCTCATTCAAGCTGCCATAGCCAAGTTCTCCAGGGTGAACTTTGGATGTCAGAAATATTTCCTCAGAAGTGCCCAATCATAGGCAAATGGTCATACCGCGAAGCTGTATCCCTGAGCGGCTTCTAGCCATTTTCTTCGATTGAATCTTTGAATCCATGAACCCAACCTGCTATGGTACTGTAGTAGATTGCGGTTAAGATTTTACAATATGTTACGAAACTAACTTATACCATCCTATGTGTCCGCGCTTCATCCAAATCATATCAAACCCGTCTTCTGAAACTGCCGCTAAGGTTCTGATCGATCCACCCTTGTTTCTGACAAAGCCTGCCAAAAGGAAATGGATTTGCTGCGAGTGTCTACTGTCAGTCCAACCCAGGATTTCTGGCAGCAAGGGCTTCCACCCAGTTGTCATGTGAATTTGATGGGACAGGCTAAAAGGCATCTCTATCCCGAAATTCTGCTGGATTGCGCTATCGCATGCTATCGCCGCATGCCCAAGCCAAACAAAACAAACCTTTAGACTCCACATTGCAACATAATGCAACCACGGGTTCTACAGTGTGACCGAGACCCTTCCCGGAGGTCCCCAGCAAGAGGCAGATGCCGCTGCACCTTTTCGCTCCAAGTTGGGCTCGGTGATCTTGAGCCAGTCAGTTGATTGGCCCTTGAGCCATAGTTGCAGGAGGGCGTCTCAACGACTGTAAAACTTTTGAAACGACCTTAGTGGGGGTGCATTGGTACTCTGTGCTGGTTTCCCAACCGCACTCCCCCTTCCTGCTTGCAGGAATCCAGGTTCCCCAACACCAAAACAACAAGTTCAGGGGCGGCCACGTTTCCACTGGGAACTCGCCCTTCCCCCAGCCAGAAGGGCGAAGACCCTCGTGTGCCATGGTCCCAAACTGGTGTTGATTCCCCCTTCAACCATTGATCGCGTGGAGTTCCACTTCGGGTTGACTCCAAAAAAATGAAAAACTACAGCCCTAACTTCGTAGGTTTTTGAATTCCATCTCTCAACAGCGCTGCACTCGAAGAGCGCCCAACGGTGTTCTTTGGGTCCAGCAGCTGATGATCTTTTCCCTGTGCTGATCTTTTCCACCGGCAGCTAATGATCTTTTCCCTATGCTGATCTTTTCCACCGGCAGCTAATGATCTTTTCCTTGGGTCTTGATGATCTTTTTCCCAAGCCACCGGTGTTCTTTTTCTGGCGACCTATGCCTTTTTAGGTGGGTTCTTCACCACATCCCTTGGGTCATGTTTGACCAAGAAAACGGTGTATCCCACCCATTTATCCTCAACCCACCTGGTCTCCCAGGTGTAGTCCAGGATAATTTTTCGCTCTTCGGTGTCTAGGGTATTCCACAAAAACGTGACCCGATAAGGATCTAGCTGGTCGACCCTTTTTGGTAAGGTGGGGCGATCTGGATGAAACGCATTCTGTCTCCACTTGTAGTGGACACGTGTGACGATTCGCCCATATTCGCCAACACCTGGCACAACCCACATGTCAACGGCCTGCTCCTGGCTTTCGAAACCTTTTACGGCCGGTGGCTTCGTCATCCAGGCTGTGTCCTGTCCCGAGATGATGTATTCCACCTCACGCATGACCACCTCAGGCATATGGACTGTCCATTTGGTCGCATCTTCGGGGCGTCGACGGCGTCGAATTAAGTCTTTTCCCGGACGAATCCTTGGTCTTTGGGTCGGTGGTGGAGTCTCCGGCTCTGCCGGCTTCCTCGGTGTCTTGGAAGACTCAGTGCCCGTGTCTCCTTCCGGGTGCTCCTCGTACCACTGTTCCCATTCAGCTTCCGTGTGCTTGTTCTTCTTCTTTTTCGGCTCCCACTTGTCTCCCCAAGCGCCATCCCACCAATACCATTCTCCTCCATCCACTTCATAATAGGCCGCTGCTTTCGGAGCTGCCTTAGAGAAGGAGGCTTGGACCGGTTCCGCAGGTGATTCCCTTGGCTCTGCGGGTTTTCCCTTTCCATAGACTGATCTCATCCTTGTCAAATAATCAGCCGTCTTTTCTCCTTCTCTCTGCTCCTTCCATTTTCCCCAGCCTTCCTCATTGGTAGGTAACCCTTCCTCTCGCTTTGGCACGGCCACAGGTGGGTTTTTTCGGCGGTGGCACCTTAGGAGCCCCCATACCTCCTGGTAGCGGAGCTATTGGTCCTTTTCCGGCCCTCCCCGATCTTTGCGATTCGGTTGCAGCAGGATCTGGACTTCTTTTTCCTTCTGATCGCCTTGTGGTTGATTCCGATTCCTTACGTGGCGACCTTGATCGCCTTGTTTCACCCCGTCTCCGACGGTCTCTTCTTCTACCTTCTCTTTTGTCATGGGCTCGATCCGCATCCCTCTCTTCGGTTTTTCTCCTTTTTTCTGATCGATGATCTTCTCCCGGACGTGTTTCTTCTTCCTGAGGCTCATCTTTTCCCGCTACAGTTGGCGCCGCCGTGGAATGTTCTTCTTCCCCCACGTACATCTTTTCCTTGATCTTTCAGGGCCAACTTCACCATCAGTTCAGCTTGTTCAACCATTTGTCGATTGAACTGGGGAGCCACCAAGAGTGTCAAGTGGCCCATGAGCCATCGGAAAACTTCCCACACCAGGATGACCATCATTGCGTAAAGTACACCGAAGAATTGCCCGAAGACGCCTTGAGAGACATCTTCACCATCCATAGCTGCCACCGGTGCGGCAAGGCAGACGAGGATACTTTTGAGCCCAAAACTTTTGGAGAAATAAATTGTTGCGGACAACCCCAATCCCCAAACGGTAAAATACTGAAATACCATTGGTTGCGGAGCTATCCCCTGTGAGGTTTCAAGATGAAATTTTTCTTCACCCATCTCACCTGAATTCCCCAAAAACTCCATCCCCCGAGTTGCAACCAGATCCCTCGGCTCTGTGGAACCCGACCTTGGTACAACTTCGGCAGCTCGATGGTCTTTTCGCTTGGACCTGGAAAATACAAGTCCCACCGTTTCCCTTGTCCACCGCCCTGGATGGTCTTAGGGAAGGGTTCTACTTTTCCCGCACTGTGCTCTTGGGTAACATGACCGTGATGATCTTGTACCCGCAAGACTTTCAAAATTCAGGACTTTCATCCCAAAAATGAACCCTTTTTGGTTTTGAGTTACCCCTTTTGGACCTATTACCCCGTTTTAGGATACCCCTTGGTTCTTCTTCTTCAGGGCGATCTTCTTGTCCAGGGATGTTTTTCTTCTCCAAAAACGGTAAGACCGACTCCAAATGGAACCGATCCTTGACCACATTTTCAGTGACACGGTACGCATCAGCTAATACTTGCACCAGCCTTCCAATGGCAGTGCTCATGGCTTCATGCCGGAAATCGGCTAGTTCTGGATGTTTCTCGGCCAGACCGACCGCCTTTTTCACCACTGATACACACCGACCAGCGATGTCTCGGTAGTTGTCCCAGGAGGAAGTCTCCTGGTTTGGTTCTTCCGGATTATGTTCTTCTCCCAGAGGTTGTTCTTCACGACGTTTAGACCCCATTTTTGGTTCCTCATTTGGAACCCCGGAACCTTGGTGATTGACGAACCTCCAGAATCCAGAACCTTTCCCAGCTTGGTTTCACGGTGATGATCTTCGTCAGAAAATCGGCAACAAGTTTTACTCCCGGAAGGTGATGGATGATCCAACTACCATCCTTTAACCGTTCCCTTAGGGCTGTTGCTCGCAACCGCAAGTGCCGAGTCCTCCACGGACAGTCAGGATTTTCCAAGATGGCTATCGCAGCCGTGTTGTCTCCGTAGATGATCTTCTGCCCGATTTTTCGTCCTTCCACGACCTCTATGAGAGACGCCAAAGAGTCTCCCATGACCATGGACTCCAAATAGGACATCAGTTCCCCTTCGT
>Ga0126342_10007393_pt1 | contig 19602 bp, 12 predicted proteins | sample Cyp1metagenome_FD_92528 | JGI IMG/M metagenome (GOLD analysis project Ga0126342, IMG submission 92528) | Coral microbial communities from Lord Howe Island, Old Settlement Bay, Australia - Cyphastrea 1 metagenome | ecosystem: Host-associated > Invertebrates > Cnidaria > Coral ... | reverse complement strand
GCTTTTCCTATGGCTTCGCACGAGTGAAAGGTGCAGGCGACTCCCAAGTCGCGTCCTAAGCCCTCGACGGCCACCCAGAGCCGAAATCCTCATGAGGTAGTGACTCCCAAGGTTGAATCCATAAATGACACCCATTGTCAACCCTTGCATTACAGTCTCGCACAAGTTCAGAGAGATGTGGTCTGGAAATTACAATGTATATATATATGTATATATATATATATATGTATCTTACACTTATATATGATTCTACGGGCACAACCGCCATTCTACGGGCACAACCGCCACGTTTAGTGGGACATGACATGAACATACATAAAGTCTATATTTCTTCCAAAATATCAACCCGCTGAATTCAAACCAGTGGTTTGTCTTGTTGAAAAAACAACAATATGCTTGCTCGCACTTACCATTTACCCTCTGGCACTCATGGCAATTTTACCAATCCGCCATAGTTCGATGATTTTCCCAGCGAAGCACCCAGCTACCTCCATGGAGTTAAAACGGGATTCTCCTGGCACCTCAGATGCGTGGAGTAAAGTCGCGGCGTTTTAGGCGCCGGTGCAGACTCCTGCAGTTCCTGGCGGAGATTCAACCATCAAACAGTTCACTTCATAAAATGGCTTTAAGATGACTATGTTCATGACACGTTGTATTGAAATGCTATCCATATAAAATCATATTGATATCATATTTATGTATGCAGTAAGTATACAATAAATATACATCACCCTCTGGTAAACTAACATAACTATGGCAAATCACCATTTTCAATGGGAAAATCCACTATTTCAATGGTCATTTTCAATAGCTATTTTGACATAACCAGAGGGTAAACCTCCATTTTCCTATGGTTTTCCTATGGTTTTTGTCGTTTTTAACATCCCATTGGTCGTTTAGCGACAACCGGCCCGGCGCCAGGGCGCCAGACCTGCCACTCTTCAGCTGTGGCAAAACAGTTCAGCTTGCGCCAGTCTCGAATCTCGTCCCGCCATTTGGAGACCTTGACGAACCGCAAAAGAAACTCTGGCTGCCAGGCAAATCAGCCAAGTCATCATTATACATGGATATCCATATATATATATAATACATATACCATATATTTTTTTTCCTTCGGCCTTTTGGGACTATGAAAGTCGCGGCGAGCTTCAAATTCCGGGAACTGCATCTTGCAACCAATTAACAAAGCAAATTGAGCACTCATCTTCTGCCTTTCGTACTGTGATGGTTATGATAATCAGGTCCGTAAAATTCCCCAAGATCCGAAGCATGCATGGAACGACAACGGGCCAGAAAATCAACATCAATCACAGTTTCATGACAAGAAGGTTGTTGCAGAAGGTGGTGTGCAATGCTTTCCCCCAGGGCTCGATTCAAGGCCGGTGGGTACTCCTTAAGACTCGTGGTGGCCCATTGGCCTTCCGCAGTCTTACCAATCGCCGCTGTACGCGGAAGATCAGGGCAAAGACGATGCTTGTGCAAAAATGTCGGCAGGCTATCCATGTTCAGAGTTAGAAACCTAGTGGGTTTTGGCGACTTCGCGCCTAAAAGCCCCTGTGCAAAGTCTACGAACTCGAACCCCGGTAGCTGCCTCAAAATTTGGATGATCGGAAGACGCCAGATGGAGGGCTTGGTTTCGTCAGCCGGCTCCCCTGGATGTTCAAGCACTCCTATTCCCTCAGACCTCGCCAGGCAAATCAGAAGGTCAATGGAGAAGACCAGCAGCTCGTTGCCCACAGCTACCTGTCCCTGCTCACGGAGTGACAGGGATGGCAGTCCCCAAAGCCACTCCAAGGACCTGAGAGGTCGAGGTTGACGCTCTTCACCAGCGTTCTCGTTGACAAAACGAGCTTGACTCCAAGTTTCACAGGGTGGGCCGCACAAACCGCCCTGTACAAACCCCGATAACGCTCCTTGAAGCCAAAAATCTCGTGTCGCAGAGCGACAAGCGTCGCCCCACTCCTTGTCGATCACGACGTCCATAGAGACGACATGGAGCAAAACACCATCTGCGTTGCGTGCAAAGGCAGCTTCGAGATAGTGCTGTAGGTCGCCCGCTCTGCGACGACCCGAGAAGGCGTGTAAGAAGACTCGTTCGCGTCCTAGTTGACGGGGAATCTTAGGTCGTGCTTGTACAATCTGTGCCACCTGAATGCGTCTGTCCAACTCTTCTTGCAAAGGCACTGACGGCGAGGAAGCACAATGCAATTGAGCAAGGAAGGGCCAGGCAGCTTCATGTGAGAGTCTGTGTAGGGCGGCCATGCATGAATCCATGTGTGTGGTTGACACGTCCAAAAAGCCAGTCGCACATTGCTGATGTACCTCAAGCAAGGTCAAACGGCATCGAGTCCATGAAATAGGATATTTCTGGATGCAACTCCGTGCAAAGGCTTCGAAATCATCCGTGTCAATGTCCAGAATGCCCAGGACAATCTCCTCATAGAGCTCGCGGTGCTCGGTGTCAAAGTCACTTCCGGGGACATCTGGTAGTCGAGGTCCAGCGGCTGCCAACGGTGGTAACCGGTTATCCCAACGTGACCATCGTTCTGTGTCCTCCGTAGAGCCAAGTCCTGGTTGTGCCGGTTCATGATTACCTCTCCCAATCAAGGTGATGCGGCAGGCTGTAGAGCGGATCAAATGCATTTTGAGCTTGCCCATGGTGAAATATTCCGTCAAACAGGCTGCACATTGTGTACTTCCCATAAGATGTCGCACAGGATGGACTTCTCCGTGTGTGCGATGCATGTGGGCGCCTTCTCCGCCCAATGAACGGAATGCTTTTTGACATCTCATGCAGCCGTAGGCTTGGGGATGCATTCTGTCTTCAAAGCTCTCCTGCTTGTCCGGATGTATAAAACCTCCTTGACAAAGATGCTCCAGGAACCTCAGGTGCGCCGTTGCGACAAAGAATTCCCTTGTCTGCACTCCAATCGAGTGTTCGGCTGCTCTCCTGAGAAGTCTTTTCCAATACCCTCGATGGAACTGGATCACTTCAAACCATCGCGGCATATGGGCTGCGGGATCCCCAAGGTTGCAGCAATGGTGTAGTTGGTGCCAAAGCCATCTAAAGTCATCTTTGACAAGAGACAACCATTCATAGTCCTGATTGAGCAACCCCCAACATGCCGTGTCACCTACTTCGAAAAGCGAGCCCAGATACCGGAGTCGCCGCAATCTCAACATGGTTGTGGGTGATGGCATTCCCGTTCTGTAAAGAACTTCTTCATCAGAGATGGGACTGTGGCCAGGACAACACAGAAGTCTTTTCAGGAGTTTCATAATTCCTCCATGAAGGCAGTCCTTCGTTTTCTGATCTGGAAACGTCCACGTCTCTGCGCCAAAGAGAAGGCGACTCAAAATCAAGCTGTGAAAGAGCTCCCTCTTCTTGTCCATCTGGAAGTGTCGGTTTTGATAAAGGAGCTTCCGATGGCGGTTGAACTCTTGATGTGCTTGACCCAATCTGGTCTTGATCTCCTTCCGAAGCTTGGTAGAGAAATGTACCTTTCCTCCCAGATGGGTATATTCAGTCACAAGTGGGACTCGATATGGGTGATGTTCTCCAAGGCTGAGGAAATGACCATCTGCCGTAGGTCCAAACATTTTGCGTTTCATTCGGGTGGTGCCAGGACCACGTGGTGAAAACAAAATCGCGGTCTTCCCTGGCTGAAGATTGGGTGTCATCGCATAACCTTTGAAAATGTCCAAGATCACTCCTGTTGCAAATCCTACGGCTGAGTGGAGCTGCTCATTCATTGCAGCAGTGAGGCATACGCAAAGGTCATCCATCCAGCATGGCCCCACAAAGGAAACCTTCGCCTCGGAAGCAATGCCTTCAAAGCTGAGCGAGTCGGCTTCCGGTAATTGCATGAGCAAACCTTCTGCATCCATAGCCTGTTGGAACTTTCGGAGGACCTTTGCCATCAAGAAACCAAAGATGACGTCTGCAAAAGAGTCACCCGGCCTGGTGCCAATCTGAGTGACGACCTGATCAGTTTGCATTGGCAACTTGAAAAAAGTGTCAGTATGCAAGGCACGGATGGCCCGTCTCAAGTGGCTGGGAATTCCCGCTTCCTCCAAAGCACATGGCTGTTGCAGCGCCGCATGGAGATCATGCAAGAAACCATCATCAAGGTCAATGCGTGCTGCCATGGCCGCCACAGACTCGTCATCGACTGGTCCATCGACAACTAGCGGACGCAGCACCCGATAAAAGGCTTCCTGTAAATCAATAAACAACAGGGCGGAAGGCTGTCCCTTGGATACACACAGGCGCTGGAATGCTCTGACCTGGTGACAGCCAAGCGTCACAGGTGTCCCTCGTCGTCCTCCCAGCTGTTGATGATGTAAGAATTGCTGGTAGAGGTCCAGCTGTTTCGTGCGGACAGCCTTGTGCATGACTTTCCCCAAACAGGATGAGAGCAGAATGGAACGAAAGGCTGAACACTGGTCCTTGAGCTGTTTCCCCTTCCAGATTGGCAATAAAATCCCTCCCTTATGTGCCAGTGCTTCATGTCCATGCGTACACGTCTTAAGCATGAGACTGTACAATTGGAGCGCAACCGCGCGGGGGCAGAATTTACAAATCTCTGAAGGGATGGCATCAAGTCCAGTTGCCTTCCCTGCCGCGGAGCGTCGGCATGCATGCTCAAGATCACACAGCGTGGGAATTTCCTCAACTGGAATCGCTAGCTCATGCTGCAGGAATGATTGCAAGTTTGATCTCCAGCGTGTCCACTGTTCCTGTTGCGTGGTTTTGGCACCGCCTTCCATTTCCCCAAAGAAGGTGATCCAGCGTTGGAGCGCATCCTCAGCTGTCCTGCAAAATTCTCCTTTCTCATCTTTGATCAAGGGCAGCGGTGCCAATCCCTGACGCAGCTTATTGCTTGGTCCTTTAAAAGGTTTGAGCAGCTGTTGAATCCTGGATGCAGGGGTGGCAGGGTCAACCTGTTGCAAGACTTCCTGGAGATTCTGTTGCTTGCTTTGCTTCAGATCCTGACGCAACTGTTTCGCAATCGTTGCAAATTCAACATACTTGCGAAGACCAATGATACGCAGCGATGTGCCGTAGTTGAATGAGAGGTCCGCAGCGCCTTTCTGATCAGGGCCATTGCGCCATGCTGAGAAGATACGTGCAACTGTTTCTCTACGGAGGAGTCTTCTGCACTGTCGAAGATCCCGTCTAGTTGCGATCTTCCTCAAGCGAAGGTTCCACAGTGAATCTGAGACATAGGGCTTCTTCGGTTTGTGCTTGTTCTGAGGATAGCTGGATGCAAGCTGCGTTCGAAAATGCGAAGCGATCTTGTTCGCCTGAGTTTCGACATCTTCCTGCCATGTGCATTGAATGGGTTGCTGCAAAAGAGTATCAATATCTTTGCCAATTTTAGTGCGGTCAAAGACCTCAGGTGCAGTGTGTGATTTCGGTAGAGTGGCAGAGGTCTGGGCCCATTGCAACTCAATCGCTGCTGCTGAATGGTCAATGTTCACATTGGCAAGGTCAAACTCTTGTAAAACGCAAGAATAATGGCACGCCGCCTGCCAAGTTCTCGGTATGGCTACAAAGTCAATCGTGTACTCTCCATCATCAGGCGACGTCCATGTGGTGACTGTGCCAATGTGGGCCTCGCTTGTAATTGGAAGGCAGAGGTCAAACTCCTCCAGAAATTCTCGCAAAAGAGGTGTCCCACTCGAGTGACGAAAACCAGGGTTGAAAACACACATGCCATCCGGCACACCTGGCCCCGCATTCGCGTCAATGCACATGAAGAACTGCTCACCAGCATGCATGAACCTCAAAATGATCTCACGTGTCTCTTCCCACCAGGTTTGTCTGTCTCGGAGTGCGATGCCACTTTACGGTGCATGTGCTACAAGGCACCACGATCGGAAGTGCTCATTCTGGATATGGACAAGCAGACGGCGTGGATCCCTATGTGCAACATGAAAGTCCTGCCTTCGAAAGAAGAGTGGAGTCTTTTTGATGTGGGCAAAAGGCTGGTGCAAATTAATCCACAATTCAACACCCCACTTCCCCTGCAAACTGCCTGAGCATAGCCGCAAAATGCCTTGTTTCAGCGAAGCACCCTCTGAAGAACGAGTCTCCTGAATCCCAATTATGTTAAGGTGCAGCTCCAGGACCTGAGTGCGAAGGTAATCAAGCTTCCCGGCGAATCCTTGTTCAGCCGCACCTAGGGATTGTACATTCGCTGTGGCAACACTGAGTTTGTGGTGTACTGTCTTGCCCGGTAGTACAACGGAAACACTACTACAGGCTGCTGGCATGGGTGATGGCAGGGCAGGTGACGCAATATCAAAGCCAGTACCTATGAAAGCAGGTAATCCATGCGATTCATCAAAGATCATCCAGAAGAAGGGGATTTTTGGCAGCAATTTTGGAAGGTCAAACTCTGGGCGCGGCAGGAAGAAACTTGTTTTGGCTTCCTGTTTCGCAAGAGCATCAGTGAGCTCATTCCAGGGCTCGCTCAGGTGTCCATAGACATGGTCTAGCTCTACATCATCCTTTAAAGCAGACTTCAGAATTTGATAGCATCCTCTCAATGTTTGGAAGGACTGGTCACAAACAGGAGAGCCAATGGTTCCGTCAGCCTGTCCGATGGTCAGCAAGGAGTCACTACGGAACACAGTTGGAATACAGCTGTTGTATCCTAGTCTCCAAATGAAGGCCCAAGTTAGGGCCTCTCGCTCGGCGATAGCAGAACCGACATGGTGAGCCCCGATGTGCCACTGATGCTTGTCATCATATCTGACCTGATGTGCATGCCATCCTAACAGGGTGTACTCAAACGTGTCAGAGTCTACAATTGTTTCTCCAAGCACAACGAAGCACCAGGCATCGGGAACATCAATCTCTTCGTTGAGGGCCGGCGCAACATGTTTATGTCTTGACTGCGACGATCCATCTGCATAGATGATGAGCCTATCAAACTGTGAATGATTCTTGAGTCCCGCAATGGCTTCCTGCGTCACTGGTGGAAGTGGCAACCCCTCAGTGAGCTGACATAAATAATCATTTTCACAATGAAAAAAGGCATGCAAATCATCGAAGGTCACACCCAAATCCAAAAGACATGCTGGTAGTGGAGCGTCAGGTCCGGCAGTCCACATAGGACGATTCTTCATTCGGTCACCACGGGGATAAACTGGCCATGGTTTCTGGATTTTTTCCCCACTGGGGACAGCTTCCAAAGCACCACCTGCTTGCTGGAAGGTTACTTCAAGAAAAGAGGCATGGAAAAAAATTGGTTTTGCAAATCACTGCTTTTTCAAAACCAAACTTATGAAGCAATGCCATCAATTGGATTTCGGACAGATCGGTTTGCTCAGTCAGAGTCAGGAAAGCTGAATCTTCGTCCGGGAAGGTCTGTTGAATATCCGTGAACAAAAGCAACAGCTTGTCTTCCTCAAACGGCCAAGGGTCCGGAAGACAGATGGCCAGGGTGTGATTTGCAGCTACTTCTACTGTACATGAGTGACCGAAACTGCGTATTTCTTGCTGAACGCGAGCTTTCGTGGGCAGACCTGTGAAAGATACAAATGATGGTACTTGTTCTCTCAGCTCTCCTAGACCAATAATGCGGATCGGCACCTCAGTCGAGGAACAGGTACAAGTCTGGTCAACGGTTTGATATCCGTCAGGGAAGGATCTCCCTGATGCAAAAGGCTGTGGAGCTGGAGAAGGATCGGTCCTTCAGTCGCCTCTTCCTCAGTTGCAGCTGCTTGATCCTCATCAGGTGGATGGACATCCAAATGTGATGGCTGCGGTGAGGGCTGCAACTCAGCTAGTCCGGGGCCATTGCGATGGATATGAATGTCAAAACTATCGCCATTGGACATCTCGTGTGTCAGATCTGGCGTCTGAGGGATCTCATTCCACCTATGGAAAATCTGACATCTGTGTACTTGGCAAACTTGTTGAAAAGCAAGTTTTCTGACCAACCATTCTCCACTGACCTGTGGCCGGAAGGAGACCGCTACTGCAAATTGCGGAAATGTGGGGTCAGGGTGAGATGGATAAACCGAGATCAAACCTGACCGTCTTGGTTCTTGTACACCCTGTGTGACAATTAAATCAAACGCAAGGTGTTGTTCATGGGTCGTACGGAAAGGTCTGGGTTGGGCCAAGCAAATTGCGATTGCTTCAAAGGGGACTAATCTGTCTGCCCAGAGAGCTACGATGCGCGGCTGCCACAGATGAGGAGGACCTGATAAGTGCAGATATCTTGCAATCCTGGACATCCTACGATGTATGTGGTGGATATACCAGACTCTGACTACGAAGCCTTGTTGATTTCCATCTGTGCGGAGCATGTGAGCTTGCAAATCACGCATCATGTCAAAAACAAAGGTCGGAATTCCAACAGGTGCAGCTGCATGTGTAGGCATCGGCACTGGCGTCAAGTGTGGAGCTGAGCCAGCATTCTGTGCGAGACCTTGATTGGGCTGATCTGAGATTTTACACTGCCGGCTCTTGGGCGCAATCCGTTCGGTTTTGCAACCGCTAATAAGAGCTGATGGTCCAATCTGGGCAGCGCTGTTCCTGTCACAGGCCGCGTCCTCAAAATCAACACCAGAAATTGATGCCGCATGCTGTGAGTCATCCTGGAAAGGCACACTTTTTCCTGACAAAACAAGAAGGCTGTGCTCATCTCGTTCTTCCAAAACCTCAGCTGGAAGTGGAATTGGTCGCGGCCTAACAAGGACATTGATGCTCAGACCACTCCTACCTGGTATTGGTGCTCCAGCCGCCAGGGCAAGGTCCCTGTACCAGGCATGGCATAGGAGTGTTGGCGATGTACCAAAACAAACATCAAAAATGCCAAAAACCCTTGCAAGATTATCAAGCAAGATGTGTTCGTGGGTAGTGATCGCAAGCTGTGACACAGTCGTCTGCAGAGTCCGTTCATCAAACAAAGTGACGACATTGGTGACCCACTGTTCATTTGGTCGTTGAATCACTACTACATGCGCTGCAATACGGCGATCAACAGTGTAGGGCTGAGGAGTGACAAGGTGGTATTCCAGTTCCTGTCCGAGAACTACATGGTCTTGCCACGCCTGCGAGATCTGCCGGCGCCAATCTTGCAAATCCGAAAAGAGCCGCACACTTCGTGGTGTGCGTCCATGTGGGTTTGGCCATTGGTGATCAACAAACCATGTCAGAATCAAACTGGATCGCTCCTCATTCTCCCATGCCACAGCTACTTGATTCCATGCCTCAAACAAATCTTGTATAAATTCATCATGAGTGTGAAGATCCCAGGGTATTCCAGGTACAAATACTGGCGCATTGATTTGGAACTGGAAAGGGCTGCTCTCATGCGGTTGTTCCGGCAGATTGACACCGCAAGTGCGTGGTGCTCTTGTGAATCTATGTCGGTCAGCCTGCATATACGATGAGATGTCATGATCTTCAGTTTCCTCAAGAGGGCATGATTGTCCAGCGGCAGTCGGCACTAATGTCCAGTCAACAAGGTGCAATTCAAAGTGCGCCCCAGTCTGAGGAAACAATGGACGGACTTCATCAAGTGATTCCCTGCCGAAAAACCCTACGCAAAGAAATTCTCTGGTCTGACATTCAACATGAAAGCCTGCAAAATGAACCAGATCCGGAAAAACAATGCGTTTTGGCGCAACTACTGCACGTCGTGAGTGCAGCTGTGAGGATCCCGCATGATGAAACGTGCTGAGAAGTATGCCTTTATGCCTGCTGTTTAACCCTTGGTGAACCAAAATATGACCAGGCGATGGGTCCTCGTCGTCAGCAGGAGCAATAATGCTGACTTCAAAGGCTTGGCCAGGTTGCATACGGTCTCGCCAAAGGGAACGGATTTGCCGATCCCAGTCTTGTCTCTGTGGAAACAAAGTGATCCTTCTGGGATTGTCGCAAGTGGGCCAAATGTTACAATGCACAAACCATGAAGTGAAAGTAACTGCTGCTTCTTCAATCGAGATGGCGAAGATTGGCGTAACTTGATGCCAGTGCTCATACAATTCATCTAGATGTCTTCCGTCATTGATGTCTTGTCCATGCACTGGATGTGTGTCAGGAATGGGCACTTCAAAATTGCCATCTCTCTGCTGCAAGGCTGGGCCCAGTAATCGCAGAGTGCTAGTGAACATTCCCTGCAGATGGTTAGCCTGTAAAGAAAGCAGCGTAATGTCTTCATGTTCTTCCTCCGTCTCAACCGAAGTGCTGGCTGTTTCATGCGGCTGTTGGGAGGCAATCAAATCAATGCTACGTGACGAGGGGTCAACTCGTGTGGCCGGTATTTTCAACTGAACGCCTAAACCATCATGAACTCTGATGTCCGCAGCAACTGGCAGCTCTCGCTGTCCAATCCATGTGGTGCAACCGGGACTGCTGCAGAGGTCTTGGACTTCAGCCGCCTCGACCAATTGCGTCTGAGTCACAAGAGGACCAACTGAAATGGCTGCGCTTCGTGCATGTCTGATCTCCTGTGTGTCAGGATGCGCAGTCACTACAATCGCAAACTTCTGTGGCAGCGGATGTTGAACTACTAGCACAGTGGCGACAGTCCCTTCATAGATAGTCGCTGGCGGGCTAGGACTTACAATCAGCAGCTCAAGGGGAGCAGTCGGATCGATGAAGTCTTCCCACATGAACCTCACACTGGCCTCCCATGTTTCATGTTCTGCATCAAATCTCAATGGGCGGGACACTTTATTGACCGTGGTGTGTGCATGCGAAATGAAGAAAGACTTCACATAAATGATTGGCCCTTCCTCTTCCATTTCTGTAGCACCTTCGTCACAAAGCAAGTCCCAGATTTCCTGGTGCCAATATGGACTTTCAACCCGAGGTGGACGGCCAGGGTGTGTCCTTTCTGTGTGGCTCCCAGTGCCTTCGAAAAATGAAAAAGGCTCATTCATGCTACTGACCCTAGGTTTGCATGCGAGCTGGTCACAGCTGCCGGAGATACACACGGCCTGGAGAGACAGCGGATCAGCATCGGCAAAGCTGGGCAAAATCTCATACGATGGAGGATTCCGTTGCAAGGTGCTGACCTGATCAGATTCTTCCTGCTCTTCTTCAATCGAGAAGGAGGAAAGATCGGAATCGCTGCAGTCAAAACCTCCCTCATGCTGGCCAATCACAACTTTGATGAAATCACCGTCAGCAAGATGGAGCGGAGAAATTTGTCCATCCGGGATCAATACATGATTGTGCCACAAACGGCTGCTTTCGGGATGTGCGATCAGAAGTGGCTCAAGGTCCAAAAGTCTAAAGGCAGAGACCCGGTTCAGAGTCATCGGCAGCCATTTGGAGAATCGACGGAATGCACCAGGCAAAACTTCATTCGGTTCATAAATCTCAAGGTCAATGAGGATCAAACTTACAAAGGGTGATGGTCTCACTTCGCTTCTAATTTGCAACAATAAGCATTGCAGATCTTGTCGAACCAAGTCAGAGGGACGATGCGAAACATAATGTACGGCGAGCAACTCCGACTTGTCGATGTCTGTCACTTGAGAAACTTGTGTCGCTAGTGCCTCTCCATCAGACCAAGGCAGACTCGCTGGTAGCATCCTACCATCCAGAAGGATCAACACAGTCTGACGGGTGGAAGAGTGCGACATACTGGAACTGGTTGTGGAGGAGGATGCGGCTGTTTCAGATGTTCTTTCACCATCTGAAGAAGCAAATCTAGTAGGTCGACGAGCCATGAAACTGGTTCGATCACCTTCTTCAAATTCATCTTCAATATGGTACTCTGGTAAAGCTCGAACAGTCCACGGCTTTCCCTGCCATGAAGAGAGCGTATGGTGTTGCATCGTGACACTGCGGAAGATCGGGTCGTCATACAGCCCCATGTAGACTACAACCTCCTCATCAAATGTCACCTTTGATTGACGTGGCTTCCTTCGGAGAGGCAGTGCAAACACATCAACAACCAGCGTTTCCTTGTGGCCTAACTCCGCAGCTAGTGTCGATGCATGAACTTGCGCTTGCCACTCCGGCAAGAAGTCTCTTTCTTGGAGAATCGAGTGGTTCCAGTGAAGTCGGACAGCCTGAACGTCCATCACTGGCAGGAGCATGGGCCCCTGGCGATCGTACCCATCGGTCACGTATCGCCGGCCTTGCCAAAAGACTGGTCTGGCAGCTCCTCGATGGTAAGAGACGTCCGTGGCCTTTTCACACGCTGCTCCAGGAGATCGGCCGAGGACGAGAGCTCCTCTAAGCTCGTGACGATAGAGCTCATACCATCGTGTGTTTTTTGTGCACTTTCCTCCTTGGGATCCACATTCATCTCGTCGGCAGCCTCGTCTTCGTCGTCCGAAACTGGCCACGGTTCGTTCTTGCCAATGTGCTCCCTTTTCGAAGCAAGATTGAAAGCACGTTGAGCTTTGCGAACTGCAAGGCGAGCTGCTTGAACACTGGCTTGATGCGCTGAATCTGAAGCTTGAAAGTTCATGGTGAATTCCTTCCATTTGACAACAGATTGTTGCAAGAAGTGCTTCCACTGCGAGAGCAACTGGACTCGTGCGTTTTCGGCCTCCAGCAGGTCGTTTTTGGCATTGCCTAGGTCTCGAACCGCTGAATGTAGTCCTTGCATGTTGCTCTTTTCGTCTTGCTTCTTCAGCTCGTGCGCCATAGACTGAAGATTGGGAGAAAGAGTATCCTCTTCTTTCTTCATTTCCTTCAGTAGGCGATTCAAGTTTTTCTGTGCCTTCCCCTCCTTGATCACATCCTCTTGAGGGACTGGAACTGCTGGAGCAGCAGGAGCTGTAGGGAACTGCATCATGGTCATATTGGGGTTCCATGACGTTTGTGCTCCAGCTGCTTGTGGCATCCCCCCCGAGGCTGGCATAGGAGGTGGTGGTGGGACCATCACCGGTTGGAGAGGCATTCCCTTGCCTGCACCCTTGTCCATCATGTGAGACTGCCCCTGCGTCGGTAACACCGGCGGCTGTAGGGGAGTCGGCATCATTGGTGGTGGATACTGCATCATCATAGGTACCATTTGAGGCATCGGTACTTGATTCTGTCCCTTGCCATACCCTTTGTCCTGCTGATGGTGACCTCCTCCTTGTCGAGATCCTCGATTGGGATGCCTTCTGCTCCTGGTGCGCGGACTTCTCGAGCCACTGCCCTGGGATTGCCATGAGGCTCCATTCCATGGGGTTTGATGCCCGGCCTGTTGATCGTAGGCCTGCTTGTACTCCGGGGGAATGAAGGAGGCATCGTTGCATTGACTCCATTCGGAGCCACATTTCCAGCACCTGGGAAAAGTTCCCTTCATCACCACATGACAATGGCTGCACCGCCAAGATGGATGCTTCTTCGTCATCGCAACTGGGACGGCTGTAAGGATCTTGTCCAAAAATGCTGGATCTCTCGAATGGTGTTTGCTCAGAACTGAGCGAATGCGAATCAAACCAGAAGGGGTTTGTCTGCGTGCGCCTTTCCTGTGAAGAAACCACAGTAGGCGGGCAGTTGCCCTCTGTTTCCTCGCTCGTCTGCGCTGAGTAGGTGTAATGATGAAGGACCACGAGCGCAAAGAGGACCTTGAAGAAATAACCCATGCACTGATAAATTGTCAGAGACCAATACACTTAAGTCCGCAGTGGGAGCCGTACACTGAGAAAAATCAATCAGTGGTTGCAAGCCAATGCGAAATAAATAAGCTGTAAGTGGGCCGAGCGAACGGCAGCCAATTACGTAGTGGCCAAGACAAAAAGGTCAAAGTCCAACAAGTCCTCGAAGAAGAGAAACGAGGTAGACGATGATCAGAAGCAAAGGTGGTGTGAGTCTGCACGGTACTCACAGAGCACAAAAAAAAAGGCGCTGCTCTTGCCACAAGAAGACAACGCCCGCGGCTATTGCTCAGCCAGCCGCTAGGGTGAACGGCCGAGCTACGGGAACACGCTTCAGCCGAAACCTTATACCATATATCCATATATATATATAATACATATACCATATATCTATATATATATATATCATATATATCATATATATACCTATATGGTGTTTCCTGGATCTCTGTTCAATAAATTCGTACTTCTGTGATGTTAAGCGTGAAAATTGATACGATCCGAGAGTAACTCCCCTCGCCAGAGGTTTTTCAGTGCTCAATGGAAACTTTGGTCTCCCCTATAAATACCCTCTGGTAAACTAACATAACTATGGAAAATCACCATTTTTAATGGGAAAATCCACTATAAATGGTCATTTTCAATAGCTATGTTAGTCATTACCAGAGGGTAATAATTTCGAAAGGAATCAGAACACTTTTTCACCATTTCTGGGCTTCAAACTCCGTAAAACTCTGGGGATTTCTGTGGTCTGACCTGTAAGAAATTTCAGTCCACGTACGTAGCCTCCACTTGAAACGCCACGCTAAGAACCTGCTGATGATCAGCCACCGGATCCACTGGATCATACTGGATCCCAAGGGGCGTTGGGAATGACGACAGCCTTCCTTCGATCACCTTCAGGCCTGGTCAAGATTGGGATCAAAAATGATGGGATACTGGTTGGTGGTTGACCTACCCCTCTGAACAGTATTAGTCAGTTGGGTTCCAAACCACCAACCAGGATGTAACTATGATGTAACCATATAGTCGTAGAGGTCTCCAGATGATAGGAAAACAACAGTTCATCAATATACGGAACACTATAACCATACACTTGAAGGCCATTCTGATATAGAAGGACGAATTTGTAATCATGCAATATAAGATCATATAATGCATGTTCTGGAATGCGTCGTGAAACAAGAACAACAGCAATTTCAATATAGCTCAGGAACCTTCTGGACAGAGAGAGTCTTCAGTGTTTTCGATGCTTTCCATGCTCCATACTAGTAACATCAATAACATCACTTTTGTGAAGGCAAAGCACAAATTAAAGTACTATTTTCCAATATCCTTAAAATATCCTTAACATATCGTAAAGCATCGTGACACCACATGGCTTCTGGTTCACAATAAAAAAAATCTTACTTGGCTCATCCCCGGCCATACATCGTGACACGGGCGCGGTGACTGTCCGCCTGGCCATGTCAGATAATTTTTACCGACTTGGCGCAGCCATAGCGATGCCGGAGCCCAAAGAGACGGCCAAAAAATGCCAAAAAATGTCAGCTTGAACAGGTAGAACAGCAAAAGAAACCATGTAAACCATAAATATATGATATAGAATGATATAGATTGATATATATATAAATTGATATAAATTGGTATAGATGTATAATGATGTGTAAATGAAAGAATCATGTGAGATAGAACATGGAATGCACACATCTACATCAGCAAAAGAAGCGATCACCGTCTTCGCCGCTGAAAACAACGTGCCAGCTGCCGGCCGTCAGGGATCATGATCCCATTGGGCCAGTGCTGTGGCAATTTCCCCAACAAGAGCATGGCAAAAAAACGTGACCAACCCGTAATGAATATACCATCATTTATAAACCATCATTAACATTCATTAGCAATCATCCATAAAAACCCAAAGTGCTTGAATTTCTTGGGTCTACCAGAGGTCTCCAGGTCGTCGTCTCGACCACATTTTCGGTTCTGGTCGAGGTCTTTGGTCATATGGCCACTCTGGCGGTGACAACGGGCCTGGAAAAACGCAGGAGAATCATCAATCGTCGCAGCAATTTCTTCATATTTTTACCAGGTGCATTTTTCAGGGTGTTTTTCGGGGTAAAATTGGGCGGTGCAAAGATCTATTCATGTCTATTCCATTTGGGAATTTGTTTCGGTGAACTTCCAGTTCTAGTGGAGTCTGACGCCTTCAAAAATAGCCCTACCCATCCCATGGTTAACCATGCTTGTTTACTAGGTATCCCTGGTAATTACGGACAATGACAATCCCCAAGCCTCAGCAGCTAGTGAAACACCGTTTTTTTATGAACCAATCAACAGGGGTATTTGAACGATGGCACACAGAATTAGTCTGAGGATGTCAACGAGGGCTCTTTGGGTCCCGAACAGTTGTCATAGTCAAAGTCATCGTCGAGCTGAAACTTCTCCACTTTGTCCTTTGTCGTCATCCCGAGGTAGTCATCGTCTACCCTCTGGTCGTCACCCCTCATTGAACTCAGCCATGGATCTCAATGGAGGATTTCCAGCACCATGACCAGCTGGTGATTCAACCCTTGCCCTGCCACATCTTTCTCCAGTTGAGATTGAAGATCAGCAAAATCTCAAATCCAAACTTGGTAAACTAACATTTGCCTATGGAAAATCACCACTTTTCATAGGTAAATCACCGTGACCAAGGTACTGTACCAAAAGACAAGGTTGTACAGGGACAAAGGTGGTGTTGGTCCATCTGTAAAATATCAGCTTTTACAGTCTGACAGCAATAGTTTATAAGTCGCTATACTTGGGATCAACGGGGTCACCAACAACAATCACAGCAACCTTTCGGTTCCAAATGATCCAAATCTGGGGCCGTCCGTCTCCAACAAAGTCGGGTCCCAGTGTTTCGGTGTTTTCATGATGGAAATAGTGTGTCTGAAAATAGTGTACCCCTAAACCCAATGGTTAATGATCATTATCCCTATTAAATGGCTATTTCATTGGGAATATATCCTATTTTCAGACAAACCCAAATGGTTGTTTTCTGCAACGCTTCCAACACATTGAGCCCAAAAAGCAACCACATCCGCCAGCGCAGCTGCCCGTTCCTTGGCGAACTGAACAATCCGTGGGGGTGATCGAAACGATTTGGGGATGTTACCCTCTGGTAATTTAACATAGCTATTGGAAATGGCCATTTATAGTGGATTTTCCCATTAAAAATGGTGATTTTCCATAGCTATGTTAGTTTACCAGAGGGTATGATTTACAAACTTATCCAAACGGCTGAATCTAGAATTATTCATGTCACTGTTGTCAAAGCCCTGTTGCAATGGTTTCAACATCCATGGATAATGTTGACTGATGTTGACTGATGTTGACAGATTCAACATATTCATATACAGTACCTGTTGTTCCAGGTGTTTGATTTCAATCCATCACTGTATCAATCGGTGCTTCTGTGAGGCTTCAATACCCTGCTCCTCTGACACGACTTTTTACCATCTGCTGATCACATTCAAACTCATTTGTTATGAGTCGTCAACAGATGCAGGTATGGCTCAACATATTCAAAAGGCAACATCAATGGCTTGTCAGGTTGAGGGTTAAACCATGTTAAACCAATTGAATCTCCCACTATTGGGCTTGTTGTTTTTGAGCCATTCCAAAAGCAGAGCTACAACTCTCATGCCTGCGTATCAGCCAGCGCTTAAAACGCAGCTGGGGCAGATGATAATCATCTTCCTTGACTCATTCGGAGACCGCAGAAGAGATGCAAAAAGATACCTGGAAGTGATGCCAAAGAGCCCATGATTCGTAGAAAAAAAACCTGGATTGATGGAGTTCATCCACTTACAGTATTCAAATGCTATAGGTTTTGCCACCCCATTTGTTCGTTACTTAACCATTTATGTCAACCATGTAAACTTGGATAATCCATGTCTTGGTTCATTAGCCATCTGTTCCCAGTTTCTTTGTTAATCAACCAGTTATCCTAGTATATGTGTCCTTGAGCTGGCCACATGTTCTGTACAGTTGCTGTATGCATATATGCACACCTATACACACATGTATGATAGTGTATATGTAGAATATATATATATATATATATTGTATATATAATAATGTATGACATTGTATAGCATATTACAAGATAATATACAGTATTATATATGTAATTTATACACATGCATGTATACCCACTACATCGCGACTGCCACGACACTTTTGTCATCAACGCAGTGGCGTGGCAAGTCTCAGCCAGTTGGGGATATAATAGGAAAACAAAAGCTATGAAGAAAATGCGGGCGGTTAAACAAAAAAAACATGATGAAACCAGCAGCTATCACCAACCACTCATCTAGATCTTCAGGTTTCATAGGTTTCCTGGTTCCTCTTCCCATATCTCCACCCATGACTTGATCACCAGGACACACAGACCTGACTCAGCCAGGGCCATACTCACTGAGCAGAGACAAGGCCCCAGAGCCCTGCCATTTCAAACCTCCACCTCTGCCTTTTCATCTTTTGACCTCATCAGCACATACCAGCACCCCTGGAAAAACTCTGGGGTCATGTCATGTGGAACATCGGCACAGCGTCGCCAAAGGTCACCCCCCCGCAGGCTATACCGATTTTTGCTGACATCAATCGACATCTCCTTAACCCTTGGGGCCCTTTTGTCATGAACCCCTTGTCATCGCCCAAGGCACTTGGGGGACGCCTCCAGTTTCAGCGGGTGCAGCATCAAGGAAAGCCAGCGGAAGAGCAAGATGCCAGGCTCAGCATAGGCAAAAACGTGCGCGTAGCGATTCATGGGGCCCTTGTAGCCATTTTCACCTGCACACTGCAAACGAGGCGGAACACGAACAAGAAGGGGAAGCAAAGCCTCTCTGTGTAAAAATTGGTTGTGTGTAAACGCGTGCTGTGTGCACAAGTTTCTGTGTGCAATTTGTGTCTGTGTAAAGACATCTGTGTGTAAAAGCGTCTGTATGTAAAAAATGTCGTGTGTAAAAGCTTCTGTGCGTAAGACTTCTGTGCGGAGAACTTTCTGTTAAAAACCGTCTGTCTGCAAAAACTGCTGTGCATGTTTTTTTTTTTGTGCGTAAAGGTTTCTGTGCGAAAAATTTTCTGCTGTGTAAAAACTGCTCTGGGTGAAGTTTCTGCATGCAAAAAAGTCGGTCTGCAAAAACCTCTGTGTGCAGTCTGTGTGTACAAGTTTCTCTGTGTCAAATGCTTTTTGTGTAGAAAAAAACATGTGTAAAAATTGTTCTGTGCAAAGGCTTCTCTGTGGAAAAGGTTCTGTGTGTAAAAACGCCTATGTGCCTTTATTTATGCGCGCAAAAACATCTTTGTACAAAGCATCTGTGTGCAAATATGTCCTTCTTTGCGTAAAGACCTCTGTGTGTAAAGGCGTCTGTGTGCAAACGTTTTCTTGTGCACAAACCTCTCTGTGTAAGAATATCTGCGCGGAAAAACTGCTCTGTGCAAGGGCTTCTGTGCGTAACGTCGTCTGTTTGTAGAAACGTATCGGTGCAAAACGCGTCACCACAGCCAAAGCGCAAAAAGAATGAAACAAAAGAATCCAAGATCAAATGCTTGGTGTCCTTACCGTTTGATGGCAATGATGCGCGCAGGGCCCCACAAGGCGTCATTTTGGCTGTCTTAAGTCAATTTTTGAAAGCCTCCGGAACAAATTACTTTCTTCGAGTGATCCCCACCAAGGTACATTTTTTTTTGACATATTTCCTGACGTGCTATCTGGCATTCGCATTTTATCTCAAAAATGTTCTGCAATTCTTTCTGGCATTCTATCTGATATATCTTCGGAGATTCTTTGCGGTTGAGATCTGGCGGTCAACACTCTGATCATAAAGTTCGATGTCTTTTTTTGTTGTTGTTGCTGGTGTTGTTGCTGTTGCTGTTGCTGTTGCTGTTGTTGTTGCTGTTCCCAGTTGCTGTTGCTGTTACTGTTGTTATTGTCGTTGTTGTTGTTGCTGTTGTTTGTTGTTCTTCTTGTTATTCTTGTTG
>Ga0126342_10007392_pt1:0-15000 | contig 19603 bp, 21 predicted proteins | sample Cyp1metagenome_FD_92528 | JGI IMG/M metagenome (GOLD analysis project Ga0126342, IMG submission 92528) | Coral microbial communities from Lord Howe Island, Old Settlement Bay, Australia - Cyphastrea 1 metagenome | ecosystem: Host-associated > Invertebrates > Cnidaria > Coral ... | reverse complement strand
CCCCCAAAGGTCGAAAAGAAGTACATTTTACTACAATCATATTCTAATTCTAACATGTTCAATCTAACTTTGATGTTCGTAAACTTCGTAAACACGTTAAATCATTGCCCAGGCGCCGTCAGTCTCACGTCGCCAGTCCTTGTCCAACTCGCAAGTCAAGCAGGTGCTGTGACCCGGACTGACCTGGATGGGGCTTTGTTTGACCTGAGCCGAGGAAATCACAGAGATTCAATGGATTGATGTGAGGAAAAAAAAATACACGAAATCACGTCATTCACCCTCAAAACCAAAAAAAAAAGAGAGCAGGACGCTGTGGGAGTGCACTGTTTAATATGTTGTTTCAAAACTGTAATCACATTAAAGCTTAAGCTACAGATAAAGCTGTGTTCATGTCCGCTAGATAGCATGTATTGCTTGAAGAAGTGTCCAGGTGTTCATTTTACCTTATATAGATAAATGCTACTACAGTGTCCCTTCAACAAAACACAATTTCTGCAGAATATGCTAGATGACTTGATGGTTTCAACATAATTACAACATCCCCATGCCTGCCAACAAATGCAGTATTCAAAACAAACATACCCTTCTGAATAAGAGTAATTAATCTTCCTTTGGGGCATGTGTGTTTGCAGGGAACATATCCAAGCAAAATATGAAGTATTCCTTGAAAAGTTGCACCATGCCGTTTGAAGGAGTGCAGTGTGCATTTCCAGATGTCTAACCCTCCTTTCAAAGGAGCAGTACCCCTTTTAGAAAAGCCAATGTCTCTGCATAATGTATGCAAGATTATTTGACATAGAGCATTCCTTTTGTTTGATATGTGTACTCTTCCCCTTTGTCAGATCAGCCCAGCCTTCAGTTAGACAACACTCACGTAAAGAAATGTGTTCAATACAATCCAACAATAATTAATGTGTTCATATGTTTTCGTGTAATCAAATATCTCACTCATATCAAGGGGGTATTGCACAAATTCAACAACAGATTCTTCAAGGACGACCATACTCTGTCAAAAGAGTGCTACATGCATGCAGTATACCATATTTTCAAACAATGTTTGTTTGTCTTAAGATTTAAAGATGCACATTCTTCAAATTACAATATTTTTCAAGAGGAGAGCTGCCTACACCAAAGGGTGTTATTCCCAAAATACGGTTCATTGTCTTGGAAGAATATAACATTATGCATTCAGAAAAATGATGTGCAATTGTGAAGGACATATTTTACGTGCTTACATGTACCATGTGTTCTTCATTTAAGCAAATATATTGTGAAAAGGGCATTGCATGTGCAAGAGGGTTCACTTTTGACATAAAAGTAGATTAAGACATGACCTACTTCAATGGGTACTCTACCATTTTAAAAGAAATGCAGCAATGCACTTGTTGAAGGGAGCACTCCCTTCAAAGAGATGCATCACTCCTTTTCAAGAGAATCTTTCTAAGTCTCAAGGGTTTGAGCCAACAATGCCAATATCAAAATCAGCTCTACACATTCAGAATTCATGGGCTGCCTATGTTTTTGCATTTGTTCAACACAGTTTTTGAAAAATTACATATATAAACAAACAAAATTGCCTAATCTGTGTCCCAAGCCCCCCAAGCTTCCTCCAGTGATACCTGCATTTTGCTAGGCTTGTGTAATTACATGGTTTTCTAATGGAGCCACAGGCCCAAAGCAAACAATAAAATCAACCAAAAGCAAGTTTGCAACCCTTAAAGTGGGAGAACTGGCAAAGAGCTAGGTCTAGGTCCTTCACTTTTGTGTTGTTTTGCCAGCCCTTCAAAAAACCAACAACGAACCAGAAAACAAGAAACCAAAAAACTAAATTTAAAAAAAAACAGAAACCAAAAAAAAAAGATTGCACACCCCAAGGGGGGGAGTAGTGGTAGAGAGTTGGGTCTTGTTTTTTTGGTTTCTTGTTTTTTTTGGTTTTTTGGATTTTGGTTGCGTTTAGCCATTGCAGAAAAACCAACAACGAACCAGAAAACAAGAAACAAAAAAAACTAAAAAAAAGAAACCAAAAAAAAATATATATTGCACACCCCAAGGGGGGGAGTAGTGGCAGAGAGTTGGGACTTGTCATTTTGTGTTTTTTTTTTGTTTTTGTTTTTTGTTTTTTTGGTTTTGGTTTTTTGGTTTCTTGGTTTTTGGGTTGGTTTTGTTTAGCCATTGCAGAAAAACCAGGCAAAAATTATCAATGGTTGCAAAGCAGTGAGAGAACCATCGCACATGTGCAGTGTCAGTGGTTGCAGAATGCAGTGAAAAACCGCACTCCCAGGGTGTCCCCTTCTGAACCTTCTGAGAAAAAAAAGAGTAAGGATAACAAGAAGAACCATCTACTGAATTTAGGTACAGTACATCTAATAATGCAAATAAAGCAAACTCGTGTTTTGTACGTACACAATATTGTCTGAGACTACTAACCTAGCTACAACTGGTCACTGTCTGGACCTATTGCAACACAGCAAAGCTGTCCGAAAATTGCTCGAAACTGCGGCCGAAAAGCTCCGCCCACTGTGAAAACCAACGTTACCTGTGCTCCACACGCAAGGTCTCCTGCGGGATCATCCCATATTTTCCCTATACAAATTGCCGTAAACTGAGGGAAAACTCACCTTTCAAAGACACCCAGATTGGGATGAATTCGGTCAGAGGTGGGTGTGGCTGCACTCATGCGCATGGCCTGTCATGAATCCCAGGGCTGGACCAACTGTCTGTGGAGCGCATGATTCAGTTTTGGATACCCTTTGGTACATCAAACATGGCAAGGGGAAAGCCACAATTTGTAAATGACTGACTGGGTTACTCTAAACATCTGGATTTTCCATTGCCAGGTGTGTCCCCAGCAAAAAAAAAACAATCCTGACAGCTTCAGGTGCAAAGCGCCAAAGCGCGGCAGGCGTTCCGCCCGTCTCTTGCCCTGGCGCACAAGAAATCACCCGAAGCGGTAAACCTGTGGGATATAACTCGATCTCACCCAATAAATGATAGGATACCGTCAGGATACCAGTATAAAATACATCATGAATTCTGAAGAAGAGAAGCCCATTGAGAATCTTGGAGGGAACTCCTTCCTAAAATTTATCATGTGACCCATGACAAACAAACTAAGCTATGGTAGCCATGGATCTATCACGACTATTGAGGTTACAATTTACCACTCCAAACCCTTAGAACAAACTTCAGCATCCAGCATCCACATCAATTAGTTGCTTGTAGCCAATGTGTTACATTATATTACCCTGTAATTCACCCACCAGATTTTCATATCACCCATTTATTTGTATTGAATCCCCATTGAAAAAGAAAACGGTTGACCCCAAACGGGAGGAAATACTGTATCAAGCGCCAAATTGTTGCCCGCCATGAGACCGCAAAAAAGAAAGCATTAGAAAAAGAGCGACGGCATGTGACGGCAGGAAGGCAGGAGACCAAGGCCACAGCAGTGGCATGCAGCAAACAAGTAGGAGACAAGCGGAGACAAAGGAAAAGCTTCCATCCCAAAGACGCGACCCTTTTGAACCCACTAAACTGTTTGAGGGATGGAGTCGGATGAAGAGAAGTACAAAACCACGTGGCCCAACGCAACAACAGCATGGGAGAAAGTGGGAGACGAGCACGAGACAAGTGGGCCGCAAATGCAACATCATGCAACCCAATACACCCACAGCCTAGTGTGAGACAAGTTGGAGACAAGTGCAAAATCATGCGGCCCAGGCATCCTATAAGAACCCCATACTGGTAACCCACCTTCTTCGCCTTCTTGGCCTGGAATTCATGCCACCAACACCTGGGCCAACTGGCCATGTAACAATGGCACGACCAGGTTTACAAAAGTTCGGATACACATATATACATATATATATATATAACTGCTGTAACTTGAGGTAAACCTCAACTGATGTATGAATCAATTCATTGCAAGTTGGCATATGTTACATATGTTGGGATATGTAACCATGTTTGTTCCGATAAGCTGGGAAATAGCTGATGTTGTACTGATGTTATACTCCGAAATCATGGCAATGCACCCTTTAGGAGGACCAAGTGGCGCTACGGCGCTATGCCAATTCAAAAAAGGATGGATATTGCGAATTCAATGGATGGAAATCCTCCATATTCCTCATTGCGAATCTAGATAATCTAGGTTCCCATCCTCCCAAGTACTCCAAGGTTTCTCATATCCAGCTTTTGCCACAAGACTCCCCGGGAGAGAAGAGGAGTCGGAGGCCCTCCGTATAGTTGACTGTGAAGGATGGGGATACCAGCGCAGAACCACAGCTCACTTGCAATTTGGCCTTGGGCTGTCACAACTACTGCTGAGGGCCAGCGACTGGTCTGCATGGCTATTTCAACCCATGCCGAAAACATACTGGTTAATGAGGCCCATGATGGACATTGAAAAATAGTGTACACCACCAGCCATACCCCACAGCCTGGGCGTCCTGCCTGAGGGTTTCCAATGTGCCACACCACGTGGGTCACCATGCCAGCTTGTAGCTGGGAGGTCGTAATGCTCAGGCCCTTGAGATTGTCCGGATCCTGTGGAGCTCAAGAAAATTGAAGACATCAAATGAAATACGCCATGGCATGTGATGGCGGCGCATGTGCTGAAATCACCTGCTCCAGGACTCAGATGAGCAGATAGTTCAACACTGTCGTCACAACATGATTCAACTCTCAACCCCCTTAGTGCCGCCACCCAAAGTTCCTGCCTCACTTGTTCCGATGCTGTTCTCACTAGCCTCATGCTGAAGTAGGACGGAAAGTTCCAGACCCGGTGGTGGTGGCAGATGTGGCGTCACCTGCACCCCGCACAGCAGTCTGAGCCACCTGTGAAATATGAAGGTCAATGGAGGTTGTTACCCAGGGATTGGTGAAAGAAAAGTTGGAAAGCACCAGCCTGTCAATCCGCAGTTTTTGCTGGTAATCAACAGTTGTTATTGATTATCCTTACCAAACCCAGAGTTCCTTATTCAGAATGTTTGGTGATTGGGGCATGCTACTTTTTGTATCCATGTCTGCAGGTTCGATCCTCACGATTGGTTTTCAATAGTTTCAAGGTGCACCTGAGGTGATTGCATTGCAATGGGCGATGGCAAAGATGCTGGCGAGGGCAAAGGCGAAATGTAGGAGAAAGCTGATAGACCTAAACAGTTGCACAACGCGCGTCGCAGTGCATTCATATGCCAATGTGAACGTGGCCAAAACTGGATACTCTGATGAAGTGAGCCATTGGAGGGACAATGGTATTTCAATATTGTTGGTTTGAAAGTCACCCATCAAACCATGCAGCAAACGCCACTTTAGTCCGTAAAAATATGGCCAAGGCACTTCCTGTGGACTGTGGCGATAGAGTCTCGGGGGTTGCAATTTTCATTGGCTCCAAGTTGGGCTCCAAGGGCCTCGCGTGGTAAACCCTGCACAACTACGACTTGGGGATGGTTTGTTACAACCCATCTATAGTAATATTGGGGGTGGTTTATCCTGGATCCTTGCGTTTACCACATTGCGCCAATTGCTTATTACTTGTCCATGAATTTCCCCTATTCTTGCTATACTGCCATATGATCAACCACATTTTTGTTGGAAACCATATTCCACCCATACTTGCATAATATTTACATATAATATCATATAATTACCATGTGTAAACCAATGATTTACCATTTTTTGAGCGCGCCCCGAAATTGAAAAACTCCCATCTTGGGCTCCCACCGTACCAGTTTCCTGGGCATCTGGTGGCGGCGTGGCACTTCCTCATCGCTTCTATTCCTTTTTCGGACAACCGGGGAAGCGGGTTGTAAGTTGGCGAAGCATCTCTTAATTGGGAATATATATGAGACGACTTCCACACTCCTTTTCACATCCAAGGGCGTAGCTGCTCTGTGCCATGTTGTTCATGGCATTGTTTTGATGAAAAGCCCCATGTGTGGTAACTGAGCAAGCAAAGCAGGGTGGCGCGGGTGAAGCTTGAGATGGATGTTTCATACATGCGTTCAGTCTTACATGCGCAAGACTTCCACACTCCTTTTCACATCTAAGGGCGTAGCTGCTCTGTGCCATGTTGTTCATGGCATTGTGATGAAACTCATCAGCCCCACTTCTTCCATATTGTCCACTCAAGCTTGTCCACCATAAATGGGGCCATGCAGAAAGCGGAATGAAGCTGTCCAGCATACGAATCGTCTTTTCAAGAATCTCAAGATAGGCTTTGACCAGTTCAGATATGCGAGATCTTGCAGTTGCGCTGATGCGGGTCTGATGGGTCACAACCGCAACTTCCTGCAGATCGATTTCGCAAACTCGGCTGCTGAGCCAACGGCCACGTCGCCGAACAAACTCAGCATCTTCGAACTGGTGCAACAAGCGCGTGGCTCCCCCAGGGCGTAGAGAGGCTAGATCATATGGCGCAACCTCTGCTGATCTACGTGTTGGAAGGCCAAGCGCGGCCTGCAGCATAGAGAATCTCTTCCTTAAAGTGCTCGATGAAAAACTCCGAAGGCTCACTGCTATTCAGCTTCCCAAAAGCTGCAGTCAAAAGGCGGACTACATCCTGTGGATCTATTCGAGGCGCCTGATGCCTCGCCGCAACACCACATGTTTTTGACTGGTGAATTTGGAGCAATGCAAATGACACTCCTGGAGCTCCTTCTCCTGGCAGAACCAAATCTCCTCTTGTGGCGGCTAGAGAATCCTTAACAAGCCGCACCCATAAGCAGGAGGGCTGACTCAGCCGCCCACCCCCACAACATCCCTAGTGCAGCAAACGCAAGGATGACTAACAGAGGTATAGGTGGATGATGTGAGTGCGGCTCATCCGCAACCCATGCAAATGTGAGGTCCCAGGCCCCAGGCACCAACTATATAATTGGAGCTTCAGCACCGAGCGCCTTGAGGCCACAGCGTTAATGGTCTTCTTGAGTAGCGCCCGTAAGATTTCCCTGAGTAGTACAACTCCTTCCCATACGCCACAAGCAGTTCAGAGATCTGTTCCGCATTGACGTAGGGTGCCTCAAGGAATACAGCCAAAGTGGTCCTAGCATTTGCAATCAGCTAGGCTTCGAAGTCATCGAGGAGCTTGTCGCGCCTGCTTCTGGCTTGTGCGCGCACTACCCTGTCCGCAACCAAAACGCTCGTGCTCCTTCTTGCAGCTCTTCCCTGCCCATCCACATTCAGAGGTTGCATGGGCATGGCTTCAGCAAAAATGGGAAAGCACGCAGCGAGGGGCAATGGCTGCATTCCATGTGACTTGGCGCTTGCACTAATAATTCGGGGGGCACTAATAATTTGGGGCGATAAAAACCAAATTATTATCCAAAAGGAACGACCAGACGGGACCCTTGGACCAAGACCACCTCTGAAGACGAGACTTTGGGAAGACTCGGAGCAAAATCCACCAGCGAAGATGAGGAGGAAAAGTCCAAGAGAGGCTGAAAGTCCAAAAATCCGAAGGGCAAGATGGAGAAGGAGAGGAAAATCCAAAATCCACCGAATGGAGGCACATTGAACCAGACTTATAGGGAAATCCAAACAGCCCGTCAGCCTCGGCACGTGGCAAAATAAGCAGCAGGACGGTGAGCCTGACCCAGCCGGAAGCATGTCGGGAAAGTCCAATTGTATGAAGGGCCTTGGCTCTTGCTGTTGAAACTGTTTCGCTGAAAGAAGCCTCAGGCAAGTCACGGTCACGAGTTGGGGCATGTGCTGCTGGGCACAGGCCACTTGAAAGCTGGTATGCAGCAGGCTTCTTGGGTGAAGGCCGGAGGGCTCTTGCAGAGGATCTGCCCTTAGCACGTGACCCTTTCGCAACCCTTGAATCCAGGAGGGTGGAGAACCTTTGGCCATCTGCAGGCTCAAGCAAGCTTCTCAGAAGGGAGACAAAGGCATGCGACTCTAGGATGTTGATATGAGAGGGAATTTTCCACAACCATGACATCTGCACACGCCATTCTCCGGATATCATTAGCCAAAACTGACTCAAGACCTAAGACACCTGCCGCTTGCTCCTCAACTGCCTCTCTTCTCCGGAGCGCATCATCAAAATGCTTTGCAAGGTGCTCCGCAAGGGCTGGCACGTAGATTGAAGATGGTTTGGTATATTTCCCCTCGATCCTGAGGTGATCGTGTCCGCCAAGGCACTTGCATGTCATGCTCTGCATATCCAAACATTTCCCAATCATCCTGAACTCCTTCCGGTGAGGTGAACCAAACTTCAGCATAGCTCCGCACTGCTGGGTGGGCCGCCGAAGAAAATGTTGCGCAAACAGGCTCAACCATGATACACCGGAGTTTGCGACTCTCAAGCATATGGCACAGCCACTCAACGAGCCTAAGCTCTCTGATGTCATAGCGTGGGGAGTCGGAAAGCTCTATCGCAGCCATAACCGATCTACCCCGGGCTGCCAGGGCTTTGGATACTGACCCAACAACACCACAAACTTCAACAAAGCTGAATTGAAACTCCAAGGACGCTGGGGGCTTGTCTTTTTCCCCTTCAAGCTCCTCAAGGTCTATCTCAAATGATCTACGCCACGCTCGAAAGGGAGGATCAAGCGCTGTGTAGGTTCCCTTTTTGTCTCCTCCAAGCCATATTAACATTCTCGCTATGTCTGGGCTAACCGGTCTGGCTGTCACCGCTCCTCGCTGCATCGGTGCGTCGGTTGCATAGACGACTGGACTGCACGCAGCTCTGACATTGGAGACCGCAACGAGGGCGAAGACACTACTGAGCATAAGCTCCTCTGCCGTGCTCCTTGGTAGCTCAAAAACCTGAGCTGTGGTCTTCTCGCAGTCACTGCCAAAACTGTAGCACTGTAGCTGTAGCTCTCAAACAGCAAGCAAATCATGCGTCTTCTGAACATAAAGATCGAAGCCCAATTCCCTGCAAGCCTTGCTGAAAGTGAGGATGAGGTGACCGGCACGTTTGCGATCCTCATGGACAGGACAATCAAAGCAACCCTCTTCTCGAGTGGGGCGCCAACTAGCACCAAACCATGAGACAGCGCTTTCTGGGAGGAGTCAACTTCAACAGCAACAACCTTGAACTTCCGTGATCCTGTAACATCTTTTTCAGGGGATCCTGCAGCGCTCTCTTTCTCATAGATGCAGGACGCTTTCTGAAGCTTGGCAACTGACTTTTGCGCAATCTGCTGGCAGGTTGGCTGGATGAGAACAACACCCCACACCAAGTCCATAGAAGCTTGAGATGGATGTTTCATACATACGTTCAGTCTTACATGCACAATTGGGATAGAATGTGGACTTCGAATAGTAGTAACCATCATGGGATGTACAATGGGGATCTAGTATTGATATATCCATCATTAATATCCTACTACAATCTTTGTCATATCAATGGATTGGTTGTGCTGGGAAAAGAATATACACCCAAATATGGAGGCTTCCCCCAAATGACTAGATTGAGCCAGCTTCGTATTTGCCAACACGAAAATTGGATGTGTAAGCTCCAAAACGGTCAAAAACCTGATGTACAACAAAATGAAAGACTGGAAATGATGCCTGTGGCTGCCAGCATATGCCAGAGACCACGGCAACCACCCCTTTGCTGAGGGACTTGTCTGAGTTCGTTTTGTGATCTTCACCCTTCTTTGCCATCTCCTGCAGTGTTGAGAAGGGTATGGGGCGGTCTGGAAGCATAGGTTTTGGTCACTCTCTCTCTCTCTCTCTCTCCATGGTCATTCTCAGCAGCTATTTTCCTTCCTCTTCACTCCTGTCTGACTCTACAACCGACCGATCCGAAAGCTGTCAAGGTCCCCCTGCCAACTCAGACATTGATTTTGAGCTCCGAAAGATCTGAAAGGCACTGAACCCAAAAACACATCCTCTGATGTCTCTCCTGGCTCATTGAGTCGATCATAGCTGATTGCATGGCAGCAATCTGCTGCAAACGTAGGTTCTCCATCTGTGGGTCATGAAGGTCGGATGCGTTGCAAAGGAGGAAAGGACAAGGACAAAGGTGATAAAATAACAATCGATTGACATCACCTGACTGGGATATCATCTTCACCAATTATCCAATAGTGCTGTTGAACATAGAAACAGGACATCTGCCAATCCGTGGAAATGTGCAGTGAAAAGGCCCCATCTCCCTGCCTGCATCATTGCAGCCCAGTGTGCGCTCATTTGCTGCCACTGCATGATCACCGGAGATTGGGGAGCGATAGGGTCGTGCTTGAGCCCTTGAAGCTAGAATCAAGGACTTCAATCCTGGTGACCTTCAGGTTACATACCGACAAGTTCCAGACACGACATCAAACTCAACGGGCATGTCAATTTTTTGTCCATCCATCTAAATACCTGCCCGTACCTGCCATGTCCTTTTACGTCCTTTATTTACATATGTTTACCATTTGAAAGTCATGCACGAAAGCACTGTAGCTGACCATGGGCCCCTGCCACCGTCACGCTTCGTGTTGCAAAGAGCTGGCGCAAAGGTTCCAGGCGCTGAGTTGAGCTGAAGAATGGCCTTGCTGGCGCAACTAATTCTGCACAACTGCCATATCATTCACCCCACCCAATGCACTCATGGAAAAAATGGCGGAAAAATGTCATTTTGGAATATTACAGGGTGTCCACAGGCCGAATTTCCCTACCATTTTTCCAGTCGCCAAGTGGAAAGCACGGTGGAAGCACCACATTGACACTAAGTGCGCGAGCATGCGCCCAGGGCTCTGCTCCAAATCCAGGCGCAAGAGTGACAAGCTCTGTGGGAGGGGCCTTTCGCCACTTCCCAAGCCTGAAATGGGCGAGATTTCATGCACCATGTCATTTCACTAAGGCCTACCCTAGAACGCTACAACCATGACATACCATCCCATATGCTCCATGTATGGTATATTTACCTACATTTGCCCTAATAACACCCAAATGTAGGTAAATATGCCCTACATGGAGCATATGGGCATGACCATGTTTCAAGAAATGCGCGCGGGGGATGGTAGAACCCTAAACAACCATCAACAAAGAGGGGTCTTGGGCGTTGTTCGTTTTGTGATGGGCGATGAACATTTGTAACATGCCTGCCAGAGCATCTTGGCAGGTACCTGTCATGTTGGCAGCTGCAGCACCTGTCAGGATGCCAAGTGCTGCACAAGACCTTGAGATCAAAACAGAACCGAAATCTGTCCAACCGTCCAACCTCCGAAATCTGCATCTTGGATAGGCTTTGCGATGCCCTTGGTGTCAACCTCCTCATGCCAGAGCTGACAGCCGACTGAAAGACAAGAGGCTATCTGCTATCTGTCATCAGTTTCGTCTGTCCTTGTCCTTCATTTGCCAGTGCAGCATTGGAAGTGCCTCAGACAGGTGATGACAGGCCCCGCTTTTGAATGGATGGCCCAAGGACCAACAGCTTGGTTTGTGTGAAAATGACGATATTTTATCATGGCAATGAAGATCAACATGGATCAACCATGGGATTTTAAATGTGTTCCACTAGTTTTCCACTGGTTTTCCCATAATTTCAAGCCAAACCCTCCTTGGGTCCCAGGCTGGCACTGGTCTTCCCAAGGAAGAAGCAAGGCCAAAGATACGCATTGGACCAGTGGCACTCTGTTGGAAGATGCCATCCAGCCACACTAGCAGGGTGACCTTAGTCAACAGGCCACCCAGATGGCTCAAGAATGTGGCCCTCGACGCACAGAATTGGGTGTGCTTCGCATTTCACCATCCAATTTTGTGAAGCAATAATTTTGCGCCATAGTCAAGCATCAACAAGTGAATATAAATATAAACATATATATGTTTATAATTTATACATATTTTGTAAGGTGCCAAAACTGACCGTTGCCGGGGAACAATTTGCGGCCGGCATCGGCGAGTGGTCTCGGCAATCATTTGCAGCTGATAGCCTCAAAGAGTTTGCCAGTTCAGACAAGAGTAGCCTAGGACTAGGACTTGAAGCCCTGCAACCAACAAGCACTAATGGCATCCAGTCTAGTTTTCACCAATGTGGTGATTGTCCGGGCTGTTCATCTGAGGAGGCTATGGGGGGCCTCCTGGTCCAAAGTGGCTTGCAATCGAGCATCTGGGTGTCAAGAGGTACTTTGTGCGACACCGCTGCTGCACCGCAACACGCTCGAAAGGCGACAGGGCCTCCAAAGGAAGTGTTACTTGTAAAGTCGCTTTGATACAAAGCAGCAATAGCAACAACCCCTCTTTGGAGACACACTCTGTCAGAAGAATAACCGTGAGATACTGTGAGACTTCATGTTGTCATGAAGTGGTTTCTACCAAGTTCATGGTCGCGCAGATCGCGCGAGCGCGGACGAGCCTCACAGGTAGGCATTGGAGCAGTGAGCGCTGCTGAAGGAAAGAGGACCTCCAAAGAGCATCCACGATTGACAGCTTTGACCAGTGGTGACCAGCTGAAAGTCACAATCTATCACGAAGTCCTGGAAACGTTCACAACATCATGCACAAATATCTAATCATCATCAGCTATCTGTTGCTCAAAGAGACCATCGCCGACTTGTATCATAAGCCAAGAATATACTACAACTATAATAGTATTATAACATAGATACTACCCACTACCCTGCATCCTTTTTTTTCATCCATTCTTGCGTTGGGGTTTCCTCAAATCCAGGACAGATGTTCCACTCGCCTCACTGTGCCGATGACTCGTTGCCAGAGGGTCGTCACTTCCAGGGGGACGTCCTTGCAGTGGAAAGATATGGCCTGCAGGAATGGCACTGTGCCACTCAGAACCCTCCAGAGTTTCGCTGTTTCAGTGTCAGATCAAATATTGAAGCATTTTGTCCTCAGGTGATCTTGGCAAATGCTATCAAATTATCCCTTTTCCATATGTCCATATGTCATCACACGCCCATATACATACATGTGTATATATATATACTTAATTATACTTATACATATATATATACATATTATATATATACACCGTGCACCTTCTTTTCCTTCACAACCTCAGGTTCTAAAGTATGAAAGCTGCACCTTCTGTGGTGAAGATGCTGGCGCCCATCGACCATGGGATGGCTGAGGCCACTTCCTGGGCTTCGGCCATCACGGATGTTCATCAAAATAATGGAGATGTGGATGTTCATGTGTGCGTGTGTGTATCTATGTCTATATATATATATGTGTGTGTGTGAGAGAGAGAGAGAGGGTGTGTGTGTATATATATATATATAGATGCATGTATTTATGTAGAAGTATGTTGTTTTGTTTATGTGTCGTCTTATCTATTGATCTATCTAGGTTACCATGAAATTACTTATTTATTCATTCATTTAAAATTGAAATTCAAGGGTTTTGGACCCGGCCCTACCCATTTCGTGTCCAAATTCTTGGCAGGAAGACATTTTGAAAAACACCTGATGCCTGCGAGTCGCATGCTTTGGGGTAGATATTGAAAAGGATCATTAGGATCATACACGCGGGAACCACCGGCATATCAACATAGGCTATAGGCCCACCCAGCCGTATTTTTGTGTTTTAACAAGGGCTGAAGGTTCAGCACGTAGTAATGCAGCAAGGCGGCATCTGCTGGTGCCATTGCCAAATAGAGGTAGACCAGCGTCTCAGACAGGAAAAAAGAGTCCATCCTGTTGTCCAACCTGCTCACTCGCCACATGCAGGAGCAAAACACTGCACACTGTATGCTAAGTTTTTTCTAGGGAAGCCTTTAACTGATCACATTTTGTAGACGCCCAGCCGGTGATGGAGTCAAATCCGGGCACCCGATGACTATTTATGGATTTCTGCAACCCCATCCCAAATGATCGTAGTTGATTTAGGTCAATAGTGCCGCGATGTGCCAGGTACGGATGCAAAAGTTGCAAGCAAATTCAACTGCTTCAAACTGCCAGTCCTGATTGTAGATGATTTTAAACATAAAAAGGTGAAAAATGGGTTGGCTATGGTGGGCAGATCGTGCCACAACCACGCCTCTTGGTCGTCACATCTGCAACAGATGCGAAGCCACAGGAGACTCGGCTCTGTTCATCAATGGCTGTTGCGATGGACTTGGCCTGCACCCAGCGCAAAGAGTCGCAAAGGCTTCATGCTGCAGGGGTGCAAAAATGACCCCACGCTGGCACACACTCATATTTTGGGCAAGGGTCAAACGCATGGTACCTTTCTGAACGGCATAACTGGTATATGACTGATATATCATCGGTATGAATGGATCTTCATTCCTACAAGGATGGTCCCCAGAGGTGTTGACCCATCTCCACTTGTTTCAAATCAACTGAGGCTGTCGAGTTTGGAGCGCCGACACGGTCAGATTTGACAGGCTGAAAGCAAGAGGTTTCTACAAGAAGTAGAGAAGTGTGGGACTCTGTCCACCAATGACTGTGAGGCCAACATATCCCGAGCCACTGCTCTCGCCACCTGAAATAGATGATCACTGGAAGGGTTCTCCATCACGGGCTCCAATATTATACATGATAAATCATGCCAATGCTTATATATTACTGGTTGGTTCTCCCTGAGTTTCCGTTGCAAATGCCATCCATGGGTTATCCAGTCTTGGTGATCTTCCCAGGATCCTCCTGGCTGACCGCCCTGGTCTCCGCACCATCTCAAAGACCATGGCGTCCCCGGGCAACGCCAGGGACAGGTAGAAAATCGCTTCGATCAGCTCGGGGCGCAGTGGCGAATCCCTGATTTCCAACGGAAAAATGCTGGGCGTGGGGAAATGGGATGGTTTTTTCAATCAAAGAATGTCAAATACATGCCAGGTGCCGGGGCGAGCTTGGCCAATGTGCATGCGGAACTGTCCTATTTTGAATCTGAATCTATAATATTAATAATAGAAATGATAATAATTATTAGTAGTATTATGATAATAATATATATATATTATAATAGCAGTAATAATAATAATTAATACATGTATGAATTGGAAACGGGATCGTCAAATGCCCAACTTTTACCACGGCAGCGCGGTATGACTCAAGGGCCCTAAAGCCAAATGTCAACGGGGCATGTGATCACTTGGCTATACAAAAT
>Ga0126342_10007391_pt1 | contig 19603 bp, 10 predicted proteins | sample Cyp1metagenome_FD_92528 | JGI IMG/M metagenome (GOLD analysis project Ga0126342, IMG submission 92528) | Coral microbial communities from Lord Howe Island, Old Settlement Bay, Australia - Cyphastrea 1 metagenome | ecosystem: Host-associated > Invertebrates > Cnidaria > Coral ... | reverse complement strand
TCTGTCTCTCTGTCTCTGTCTGTCTCTGTCTGTCTCTATCTGTCTCTGTCTGTCCCTTGAGCATTCTTCAGGGCAGGCCTTCTCCAGCGCGCTCCCCCAGCATCCGGCTGGGGTCGGCGGATACAATGAGGGAATAGAGAGACAACAGCAATAACTGGTTGGTGGTTTCAACCATGTTTTTTTCCATTTCATATATGGGATGTCATCCTTCCCATTGACGAACTCCATCATTTTTCAGAGGGGTAGGTCAACCACCAACCAGATACCCTCTGGTAATTTAACATAGCTATTGAAAATGGCCATTTATAGTGGATGTTCCCATTGAAAATTGTGATTTTCCGTATAGTTATGTTAGTTTACCAGAGGGTAACATGTTGAACATGTTAACTGATGAATGATATTGTTGGCATGCTCCAATGGTTCCATCACTGCTAGAGGATATGTTTTAATTTGGAGCCTTGGCCACGGCAGTCTCCGGTTTGAAATGGAGCAGATGGATGTTACTTGGTGATATGCGAACTGTAGCTCTTCCATAATTTTGAACTGGATACTGAAAAAGAATGAACAAGTTCTCTGGTTCTCTGCTTCAAGAGCCATGAAACATGGAATGCTGAATCAAGTTGATCGCTTTTCCTACATGCAGATTTTTCAGGAAAACCCCCACAACTCGAACGTTTGTCGCAGGAAGACAGCGGTCAGATCACAGATATCTACACCTGCGAGTTTCTCAGCATCCACAGGGGATGGCGATCCCAACCATCTCCAGAAAGTTCCAGGTTTTGCATCCTGGAAATGCCTGTTATATAGATGGCTAATAAAGCAAATTTTTGTATAGAGTCTGTGGGTTTTCTGATCAATTTCTGATTTTTCTGTTTGAGATCAGAGTTGTTTTCTCTGATTAACTGTGCTTCCGAAGGAGGATTCTGCAGGATCAACTGTGCTTTTCTGTACACTGAGGCAGTGTAAAGGTGCTCGGCTGATTGCTTCAGGAAGTTTTTATTTTGTGCTGCTGAACAAGTTCCACATCCCTGAGGAAAGATGTTGGGGCTTCGGTTGGACTTCACAGCCATTGATACTACGGCATGAGTTGTTGGTACTTTGCATCTAGGGAACAAGACCCACCTTGATGATTTGTGATATAGTTGCAATGTATCCTGAACTTCGCTGGAATGGTTCTGCTTGTTGATTGGTACCTATCCCCAACCATAGCCTTCAGGTACTTCGTAATCCCCATTTAACCTGGTAGAACAGCAACCAGCTACTGTCAAGTCACAACCATCGACCAGCCTCAAGCCACTGCTTGATTGGGTAAGGATTTAATTTGGTACTCAAGAATGGCATGGGCAAATACTACAACTGATCAACACTTGCTTCTACCAAGCTCTGGAACAACCATTGACATGGTTTCAAGACGGCTTTAAAGGTATGGTTTCAACTTATTCACAGAGTTTCACAATTGGCTGATCATAGGGCTTCTTTCCAAATGCTAGCGTCTCCTCTTCAAAAGCCAATGGCGTCCATGGTTTTGGATAAACTAAGGCAGGTTGATGATGATCGTCATTGGCGGGGGTTAACCATCAAACCATGGGGATATATATATATATGTTGGATATATATATATAGTGTTATATATATAGTGTTATATATATAGTGATAAAAGTGGATATACCAAAAAATGAGGGTTGGTTGATGATGATATAGGATTACCACTACCCTTTATATATTGGGAATTACCATGGGCTGAGGTAAGAAATGCAGCTTCGTTGTGGTCACACCCACTGCCTGCGTGAATGGCGAGCATAGCTGGACGTCAGTGACATGCTGCTCGGGCCGCACTGCGTTCCGCCTTTTGCATGTTCCCCACGTCATTGTTTGTTGTACCGTGCCCAATGACTTGACTCATATCTACATATATATATATATATATTTATTTATTTATTTGGTTATATGATTATATATATATATATGCATGTATTCAGTTGGATGGCAATGTTTATGATGCATGTTTGATGAGGTCAAGAATGCAGGGAACATGTTTAAATACTCTGAAGTTGATGGTATTTCATGTCGTTTGGAAAAGACAATGAAGAATTGTCACACATGAAGAACGTGCATACTTTGCAGAAGATGCGGGAATCAAAATGATCTTCTAACCTACAGCAATGTCCGTTTTTTTAAAAACCTCCAAGTATCCATTTTGACATCAAAGCGGTGCCCTTACAAGTTACACATGGCTTGTAGGTTTGAACATTGAAAAGATGAAGTGATTGAATACAACAAAGACGGGTCCAAGAAAAAGTCTGATCCATACTGATCCATACCATTTGTTTCCTGGTTAAATTCAGTAGTCCCCAATACTTTTGTTGGTCGGATCCCGAACAGGATGCATAGTTCGACCATCTTTTGATGGTTCAACCCCAAGCCCAAGATATCTACCCTCTGGTAATTTAACGTAGCTATTGAAAATGGTCATTTATAGTGGATTTTCCCATTAAAAATGGTGATTTTCCAATAGTTATATTAGTTTACCAGAGGGTACAAGTACTGCTGGAATTCCCAGAAATTGGCCTTGGAACCCTTGGAACCCTTGGAACCCGAGGCCTTTCCTGTGGTCATCGTTGGAAGGCGTGATGACCGTGGCGATCTCGCAGCAAGTTCCGGACCGGATCGGCATGGCAACATCGGTGGCTGAGCCGTGAGACAATCAGCTTGACGTTGGTCATATCATATGGGTTTGTCTGAAAATATGATATGATTGATATGTACCAATGGATTATCATATGTACATTGATATGTACAAAATATGATTGATTATTGTTGGTACCAACACATCATATGTAGCCCTAAATCCATTGGATTATCATCATTGTCCTCAAAGAAATGCCATTTGGGGGTATACCATGGTATACCATGGTATAGCCCATTATCAGACACAGCCATATGTCAGATGTATCATTTTCTGAAAAACATTTTTTTTGGATTAAATTGACATCAATTTAGGTCTTTAACTTTAACCAACAAAATTGGTGATGTGGCGACCCAGCGGCTGCAAGAATAGGCGGGGGACGATATGCAAGAGTGTGTAGTCAACTATTGTTGGGAGGATTTTCGGATATATCAAAACCAAAGTGCCAAGGTAAACGGATCAACATGCTATCTTTTCTGCAGGGTCCCATCATATTATCCCATCTAACTATTATATATATATATGCCATAAGCTCTAGTGAAGCTAGTTAATTATAAACCAACGTACCGAAGCTAGTATCTTGGTGGCTCCACTTTGTAGAACATGTCATGATCATTCATGATCCAAGGACCGCGCACCAGCAGGATGACATTGGAAGATAATGCGATGTCCCCAGTTGACTTGGACTTGAATATCTATTGCGTCCCTGGTGCATCGGTGCATTACGAAATAACACCAGAATGGTCTCAGAACGAGAGCATAGGAGAGCCAAGCCGCGCGTGGAAGTTGAGCGAAAAAAAAAAAGCGTCCTGCAGCGCGTCAGCGTGGGACCAAGATCTGAGTGTGTATTGATGGGGGATACCTTTTTGGGGCACTTTTTTTGAATTCAATCTTGGCATCTTGAGGCAGTTAACAGATGTTAAAAGATCTTAAAAGGTGAATTTGGGAGATTCCCTATGGCAGGATCCTTGCAATGGCCAACTCCGGTGACCAGAAACCATCGATCGCCAGGGTCAAGATTCACATCACCGAAAACAAACGTCGAGCCCTTCCCCAAAAAAACAACTGTAACCCTGGAATAGCATGTTTGAGGGTTTCCATAAATGGGGGTACCCCTAAATCATCCACTTAAATTGGATTTTCCCTTATAAACCATCCATTTTGGGGTACCCCCATTTATGGAAACCCCCATGTTTTATGGATGATGTCATTGTTGGACATAGCCATCTCAGGTTTGTTTTTCCCTATTGAACCTATTGAACCTATCCCAAGTTGGTTTGGAGAACATCACCCCGTTTTTTCATATTGGGAGGAAGGGCATAGCCCTATAGTTTCATAGCTGAATGCAACATTTTTATGTGGTTGATACTGCATCATCTTTCGATGCAAAAACTCTTATAGTTTCCATTGTTTTGCGCTTTTGTTTCTCTATTTCACTGCCTTCGGCAAGCCCGCCGGCCATAGAGGGGTGGCCCCAAGGGAGTTTGATGTGCATTCTAGGTGGAAGCCCGCGAGAGAGCAGAAGAGAAAAGAAGGAGAAGAATAAGACTAAGAAGAATAAGAAGAATGGAAGCGGCTTGTGTAGCAAGGTTTGCTGTAACAACCTATTGACGGTATTCGTCCCATGTTAAATGCTAAAAGTCCCTGATTTATTTCAACCCCCGGTTTCTGAGGCCCGGGCGTTTGCCCCACGCACCCAGCGGTCCCATTGAACGACATCCCTGGCTACCCGAGCCGGAAGGTCTAGGTGCGCTCTGTGGATATCTGGGTTGATCTTAAATTGGAGTAGCCTAATTTCCAGCCATATACTACATATGATGTGATTGTCATATCTAAATTCCAATAGATTGTCACGTCATATCACATTATATCACATTATGATTCATGATTGTCACCATTGTCCCCATTGACATATGGGACTTTTGGATACGGAATATGCAGCATTTTCGGACCAACCGAAGATGGGCCGCTTTTTTTTGTGTTTCAATGGAGGATTTTCCCCATAGTACAACCTTTGAATAGCGGGGAAAATGATTATGATCAAAGACAAGAAAAGGGGTGCTATAGTATAGTTCAGAGAAAACCTAATATGGTCAAACTCGGATCGATGGTCTTTGCAATGTTGATTCTTTATGTTTTCTGTTGATAGTTTTATACAGCTAATGGTTTGTTATAACATATATAAGCGTTTATGAATGTTTATTATGTCTATAGTTTTTATGTTTTTCATATGTGTTTGTTTGCAAGAAATGGATATAAACAATAACCAGATCCAACCAGATGATTTATTCGTTGCAGCTATCTAAGTTTTGCCATGAGCATGCTGACAAGAACCTCACAGTAAAACAATATAATTTGACTACAGATTATACAAATACAGATGATATCATATGATATAAAGTAATTGGCCAACAAGTATACGTGTTTATGCGATGAGCAAACTATGGGATAGTGATACATTTTCGACACATGGCTAGATGATAATAGCGTTGGATGCTGAGCTTACTATGATTTGCACCGATGAGGGGACCGGTGAAACATTATTTTCAATTTGCTAGTGGACCTGTGAAACAGAGATGGTGTTCGGCACCCAAATATATATATATATATACAAGGGTTATATTCAATATTCAATATAAACATGATTGTTCGCCATCAAAAGGTACTTCTGAACCCCAAAGCTGGAACCCATTGAGACGATGCCAAAAGGATTGGTGATTTGAAGCAACAACACATGGGGGTTAAAAACTGTAACTCTAAAACTGGATTGATGATCACACTGAAGTCGACAATGCCTAACCTGCAGATACTATGCATTCAACCTGAAAGGCCATATATATATACATAACTATATATATATATACATATATATATTGGCATGATATTCGCTGGCATCAAAACCTTTCAAAGAACTTGCACATGCTAGGCTGCAGCATTATGATGTCTACAAGCCATGGTGGGTATAACTATAACTTACAAAACAAGAATCAGGACGGTAAACAACCCAAAATTGGCATCCTGTCAGCAACGGCCCCAAGGAAGAATACTGCTAAATCATCTACTGGGGTAAATCCAACCACTATATACCCCCCAGTTTTCTGAGGCGGGATATTGTTTAATTATCCTTAATTTAATTGGTATACCAAAAGTGCCGGCACCATTTGGATTTGCCAGACCTGGTACAAAGTGACCCTCCCAAGCTTGTGACTATGATCCCAACTATACTTATAGCATCTTATAGCTACCAGCAATCAAGCCAGTTGTTTTTTAAACCATTTGGAGGTTTCCAAAGTCATGGAAGTACCCTCTGGTAAACTAACATGACTATGGACAGATCCACCATTTTCAATGGGGTAAATCCACGAAGTAAATGGGCCATTTTCAATAGCTATGTTAGTCATTGCCAGAGGGTATATCCATCAATATCCCAGTATTATCCCATCATTATCCCAGCAAATCATCCCTATAAATCATATTAAAGCATAGGTTATTTCATGTTAGTCATTACCAGATACGGGTACCCTCTGGTAAACTAACATAGCTATTGAAAATGGCCATTTATATTGGATTTACCCATTAAAAATTGTGATTTTCCATAGTTATGTTAGTTTACCAGTGGGTACCCCCTGACATTTTCCAAGACCCGGGTGACCTCGGGATTTGCCTCGGGATCCCCCCAGGCAGTCCGACGGAGAGCGACTTCCGCATGCTGGGCGTGCCTTCAAGGGCCACCACGAAAGATCTGAGTCACAGCGCACCGGAGATGCAGGTGGCACCACACGTGGCACCACGCGTTGTCTGGGGAACAAAGATATGGGAAAAAAGGCGATGTCTTTTTGATATAGTAATAGTATATATATAGTATAATCATATTATGTACTATATATATATATATATGTAATTATGGGATGATTTTAGATCCATGAGTTGACGCACTATGACGCATGTGTCTTTTCCAAATTGATTCATTGACCGTTTGTCGGCTGTCATTTTGGTAGCAGATGAAATCACCAGTTCGGAATGTACCCCGAATTAATCAACCCAGGGTTTGCTCATCCGGGGTGGACATTAGGATACATCACTGTTGTTTTTTTCTTCAACCAATGTTGGGAGTGGTGAGATATGAATTGCGCAATTGAAACTTTGCCAAAATTCAAATATGGCAGTGTGTCAAAACCTTGAACCCCTGGTGAACATCAAAATAGCTGGTAAATGGCTGTTCATCCCACTAAAAATATCTAAAAATGGTATTAATAGGTATTGATCCATACCCATATAGTGTTCTTTCATGTTTTTCCCTCACAGTGTCATGCTTCAATCTCCATATATCATGCTGTATTTCGTAGCCGTCTTCACAGAAAGGGCATCCCAAGATCTCGCAGGAAGATGAGGCTGATGTGGAGTATGTGGATGCCAAGAGCATGCACTTTGATACTCTGGTCACTTGCCCGATAGGTATTTCCAAGCCAGTTTGGAGATGCAATCATCAAACATCATCAAACATCATCAAACATTGGGTTGTAACCGTGAGCTTGTACTTGAACTATAAACCTTTGTGTAGCTTCCAGTATGGAGATACGAACCACCCAAAGATGGAATAGGTGTCAGCCCGATCAGAATATTCTAGCAAACAAATTTGGAGAATAATATATAGTATATACAATATATATATATAAATACATGATATGTATATTAATACATATATGGTGTATTGACCCCCATCACTTCGGTATCCACATCCATCGGTTACATATGGATACAGAATTTGGATGGCAGTAAGAGGAGGATACAACCTCCTCAACTCTGTCTTGGATATAGATCATATGTTTGCCCGAAGAACTGGTACCCCCAAAATTCATGGTCAGTTTATTACCATGATCCCCATTCTATGCATATCATATGCATGTTGTATATAGTATAGATATGACCCGCCAGCAAACTAACATGGCTATGGAAATCCATGGGTTTCTCTCGAAAATCATCTCCAAATACTGGATTCAACACTAATTCAATGGGAATTTCAGGATCCTAAATTGTAGGTACCTACCATGTATAAGAGCCTATGTAAGGCCTATGTAAGGGAATATCCCAGCAAAATATGGCCTTATATGGTACAGTACCTCCATTTTAGGATCCTGGAATTCCCATTGACTAATTCTTACTTTTGGGTTAAACACTCTGTGAACTGGAATCGTGGCCACCGTTGGCCTGTGGCCACCGTTATTGTTGCCGAGGTCTCTCACCGATTGCAACTGATCACTGACACAAAGCTAGCGGATGATGGCACCTTTTTGAATCTTGCAACGGAGATGCCGCAGTTCTTCCACCAAACAAGAATGACAAACCAATAAAGGCTATCAAAAAAGAAGGTTTGTATGTGTGTGGGTGTCCCCAGATCAGCTAAGTTGGTGCAAATAACTCGAATATCTATGGTTTGTGATACTTTTATACAACTATACTATACAGTTCATGGGTTTGTTGACCCCGAGATCACAACAGGCTTTTGTTGTTGGTTGGAGTCTGTGAATCAGTGATTTTTTTTCATCAGGAGGCTGAGACCTCTGAGGTGTTCATGACTCGGAACTTGGAAATCTTGTAATTTTAACAGCAGGCGTTTGATTGAATAGTAATTAATATCTGTTCATATACTAACATTTCAATATATCAGAACGAAGTGCATCAAGAACGGGACCAGCTGAACATTACGGAACGATGTTTAATCGGGACCAGGTTGGAGATGGGGCATCAAGTTTGGTGACAGTCTGTGCCTTGATGGCCAAAGTTATCATTTTTCGAAGCATGTGATAATATGATGTGGTACATTTCGGAAACCCTGTAACAATATTAGCAATGCCTTACACGAAGCTGGATTTAGATAAATATATCGTTTTGATTATTTCCATGACTTTCAGGTATCTCTTCCCAAATTGTTCAGTGGGTAACAGAACCTGTTGAAACACAATAAATTTTAGCCCCTGTTGCATGGATGACTCCATGCAAAAGGGAAGGTGCATACATTAATTATATTGTGGACTCAGATGACAATCAAGTTCGGAATCCAAATATACTGGCCCTGACCTCTGTAGTTACAAGTGAAGGCTCTACAGAAAAGACATATGGAAGGTAAAGGCCAATGGTTTTATGATTGTTCATTCCCCACCTGCCAGGTGAGGGTCTCTAGATTTTAAACGAAGGTGCAACTCCTTCCTTTCCTTTCCTCCTTCCTTCACTTGCCATCACTCCCGTCTTCTTTCACTGTGGAGTGAGCGCCGGACACCATATCGCCAGCGATGCTATGGGGCACCCCTGGACCCGAATGGAAAAATGCCAGACAGAATGTCAGAATAGATGCCAGACAGAATGCCACGGTGGGGATCACAATAATACACACCTTATGTCAGGTTACTCAATATTTATGTTTGCTTCATTCTGTTGGTAGAGTCCACATGTATGCTGGCAAAATCCAATGGTTCAAGAGATGTCTTCATTCTTTTTGGTGAGGTTACCATGATTTGATTCTCCTTTTGTAATCAAACTTGGCACTGGAAAAATCACCATGTGTCATGTGTGCATGATTAATCCAACAAATGTGCACATTGTGTATTCTGTCGCAATGTTGATCACAGAAGGTTTCAAATTCCTGATTCTGGATGAATTACAACGGTTTGTTTGAACATAGCCCAAAAATTGATCCTTAGATTTTCAATCTTGGATGTTAAATTGGGGTTTCAGGTATTTTCCATGTATTTTCTGGTCTCCATTTGTTTCCCTATCATTTGGGGTATTTGTTTCCCAATTTTCGGACACCAGTCCTGGCCTGCAGCCAGTTCTGGCCTGCAGCCAGTTCTGGCCTGGCACCTTTGGATCAGGAATGGAGAGTGGCAGCAGACCTGGACCATGTTCCAAGCGCTCGACGCTTGGTTGCGAAAATGCTGGGAAACTATGGATTTAGCATGAATTAGTTCACACTGATAATGACTATAGTAAGCTATTTAGTAGTATTCTGAATAGCAGTCACTTTGATACTAGCATTATTGTACAGGACTTGACAGACATGGTGGTCTACATCAGCCAATCAAATGATCGAGGCCTTATGTGACTGGGAATGCATGGTTTGGATGTGAAGAAACTTCACATGCTGAGCTTTTCAGATAGCGATGTGCACAACTATCCAAGTCTTGGCGTTGACGCCGGTGCTGGGTGCCCCTGGAGTTTTGGGAAAACTCCATGAGTGCCGTGATGTGATCTTTGGCAACATGACAATAGTGATTATAGTGATTATAGTGATAACATTGATAATAGTGATAGTAATGACAATGGGGATTCATATAATGATGTCAGCAACAATAGCCACACAAACAATAATCAACAAATTCAACATAATTCAACAATAATAGTCAATAGTCATAAACATAGAAATTGAAGATAAGCCCGAGTTGGTATTGAATTCCCCAAAAAAATGACACAGTGAGCAGACATTGACCATGCTTCAAGGAACTATAGTTCTAAGCCCTTTTAGGAACGAAGGAATACAGGAACATTCTTCGACTTGGGTATGGCTCAAGACCTATTGTACCATATTTGGGACGGATGAGCGTCCATTTGCCAGCTATTTTTGGCTTCATCAGGGTATGTTTTTTTGGCAAATTACCCCAGATACTGGTTGTCTCCAGATGTCTCCTGTGCAGAAAACCACTTAAACGATTGCCCACTGCTTCAGGTACTTCAGATACTAGCTTCGAAATTCCCCGGTGTCCGTAAATAAAATTAGCGGTTTGTTTTTCAAGGTTCTGCCATTCTTTAGAAAAAACCGGTCCCCGGGTTTTCAATGCGCATAGCCCCGTTTCAGTTTGTGAAAATCCGTGAATGCCTTGAATTACCCATAGGATCCATGTATGGTATATATACTAACATTGGGGGTATATTGATGGTAAATGTTACCATATATAGCATACATGGATCCTATGGGTTATGTGAATCATCCCATCTGTGGGTTGAAGAGAGGGTACAAACAGAAACCCGAATCTATTCATCCTATCTCATCCTATCTCATCCGTCTCAATGTGAGGCCCCCCCAGTGATGTTAGTTGGTTTGGATTCGCCCCAGCAACTAGTTCGTTATAAGTACCAATATGTACCATAGTTATTGGAGTTATAAACCAACTTAGCTATCTTGGGGGCCTCACATCCTACTGTTTGTTTTAGAAGGATGGGCACTTCTCATCTCTGACAAATGGGTCATCATGGTACCGAACCTTACCGAACCTATTTTTTCAACTCAACAGTACTGGGCAAAGTTTGGTCTGGTAGATTGCGTGTTTTTTGAATACGTGGAGGACCGTACTATTCCACCGTATGAAGATGATTACTTGCCGGTTTGAGTTTGAAGCAGAGTTTCAAACATCAAAACGGTTGTATAATCCATCACCCATTGGATCCATGGTGCTGCTATATATGGTAACATGGATCCCATCAGTATACCCCCAATGTTAGTAGATATACCAGCACCATGGATCCTATGGGTCATGAGGTAGCCAAGGTCTTGATCAGGGTACAGTTGGCCATGGCCTGGCTCTACTGGAAGATACCTAACCGAACCACGGCCACAGTGGGCCATTGTATACTTGGATCATCCCACGAATCGATCTCGCGCGCTTCGCCCTTAGTAGATTTGGTAAGTCATTCAGTGATCCCACTGCTCCCAATTGGAGCTTTCCATTAAGTCATGGGGGTACCCCGGGTACCCCAGTCATCCAGCTATTAATTTCTCTAGGAGTCTAGGATTGTCCAATTGTAACCACCCATAAATTGGGGATCCCCTATGGAAACAAAAAAAAATTGGCTTATCGCTACTGGCTGGTTATATGATGTGGGATGATCCTCCAAGTAGTCAAGTAGTCGGTGACATCCAGTGGTAGCAATTTTGAACCAGATAAAACACAGAAGGGTGCAGGATGGGGGCCCCCAAGATAGCCAAGTTGCCTGAGAGAAAAGTGGCTGAATTCTATGGTTTATGGTAGATATAAGATGATATAAGTATAGTTCATGGGGATCATAAACCAACTAACATCACTGGGGGACACCACTTTGTATGAATATGTTCCCATTGAAATGATCCCATCATAATGGTGTATAAAGCAACTTATATAACTGGGGGGGGCCCATCCTGTAGGGAAATCGATCATTACATGTAAGCTTCAACCCCTCACAACAGGTTCACCCCCCAAACAAATAAGGGCTTGCTAAAGAATATTAGCCCTCATCAAGCCCTATGAATGCGGTATATTCAACCAATTTGTTGGGGAGGTCTTTCTTGGATGAGCCATGGAGCTAGTGAATTGGTTAGAAAGTGGGTTACATCCCAAGACACCATAAATGATGGTTCACAGATTATAACTGAATTAACCCAGCTACTAGATAGTGGTTTTCCATGATCTCTTGGTTAGTTCACTGACGTTTACTTAGTAACGTACCCAAGGGGGTTCTTCCAAAGATGAGAAATCCCAAAATCCTACGATGATTTATCATCATCATCATCATCATCGTCATCGTTTTCCAAATTATGACCCCAACATCCCATCATGAATCATGTATCATAATTGTCCTATTGAAAAGACATTCAAAGCAAAACTATTCATTCTGTTGGCATTTTCTCATTCAGAGTCTCATTTTATGGATCTCCCGGTCTCCATCTGAAGAAACACCAAGCCCGAGAAATCGCAACCCAAGGAGTCTGAGGATGTCCACGGAATGCACGTGATGTTCCTCGGAATGCAACGGCAAACATTGGGAGTTCAGCCACAAAAAGGGTCGTACTTGGAGGACCATCGGATCATCCCAGCTAGTAACTTGACAACCATATTTCTACCTCAGTTGTATGCAGGATAACCTCAGGAAAAACGGGGACTTACTAACCACGGTATATATATATATATATATATTATATATATAATTGACCAGTTAATAAGTGAGATGATCCTCTAAGTAGAAGGGGAATACCATGAGGGGAAAAGGAGGAAATGCGCAGGACAATTGAACATGGAGAATATATATCCAATAATGATGATAGATGGGGATATAAAACCAACCATAATTGGGAGGTAATGATCATAGGTTGAGGGACATGTCGATGGGATATCAACTAAACTTTGACAAGCCAGGTGTTCTTGGGAGTAGAATGATCTACTGTGGCTAGATATGTCTTTTCGATACATCTATCTGGGTAAATTATAACGACCTCACTGCGACCTCACTGGAATCATGGTTAATAAGGGAAATCATCCCCAAATGGCCTTAATTGATTTACTGGAGGGCCACCAGAGAGATAGGGGTTGAACTTGACCAAAAAGGCCTAAAGGCATATGCCTAGTTGGCTGTGCATTACCAGGTTTCATTACCCGGGGGCGGAGAACCAGTTTAGTGAGTAGATAGGAAACATTTTTTAGGAACCATTTTCGAAATTCAAAACATCGGCAGAGGATGGCATGTCAGGGCCAATAACTATGATCATGATGGTGATGATGATTATGCTTACTATCATTTTGTATTATTATGGTGGTGATGATATTAGATATATAATATATACATTACTATCTGCTTGGTGGTTTGAAACATGGCTTTTATTTTCCATGTCATATATGGGATGTCATCCTTCCCATTGACGAACTCCATCATTTTTCAAAATGCTTATTGCACCACCGAGCAGCTAGTTATCAACCAAAATTAGCCATTATTAAACATTATTAACCATTATTAACCATTATTAGCCATTATTAACCATTATTAACCATTATTAACCATGGAAATCCCTATGAAAATCCCCATTTTCTATGGAAATCAGATGTCACCTTTCATCATCCCAGCAGTTTCAGGATGTGCCTGGTGAATTCCGTGTTCTTCAAAGCTGTGCCTTGCCGCAGAAAAAAACAAAAAAACGTGCCTTGCGGTTGAGGATTGGAAAGGGTGTCATACTCCCCTATATATATACATATGTATATATATATATATATGTATACATATATATATGTATATATATGTATATATATATATATATATATGTATATATATATGTATATATATATGTATATATATATATATATATATGTATATATATATATATATGTATATATATATATGTGTATATATATATATATGGGGGTTTCATAAAATAGGGGCATTTTAATTGGATTTTCCATGATACACCATTCATTTTGGGGATCCCCCATTTATGGAAACGCCCATATATATGTACATATATATAATTATATACACATTGTGGATTATCATGATGATCCATAAACGGGGAATTCCAGTTGACTAACCATTATCTTGGCAATTTTCCACATTTGTTCAATAGGTGTTTGACATCGCTTAATTAAATATATACACATTTCGCCTATCCCACGCTTAGTTTCTTAACTGCGAACAGAATCATTTTAAAAGTGGGCTGCAGTGTATCCATCTCCCTATCTATCTATCGATCTATCTATCGATCTCTCTCTCTATCTATCTCATCCATCCATCCATCTATCTATGTTTCTTAACTTTCTATATATATATATATATATACATATTGCAAGTATAATATACACCCAGCCCACAATAACCAGACTGTTCTGGGCTGTAATCAGACACTTTTTTGGACAGTCGTGTTTGTCACTGAACGCCTCTCTGCTTGGTGAATCCATTGGCCGATTTGTTTAACCTGTTCACCGGCATTTGATAGTAGGCTTATAACGGCTTATGCCCAACATTTGATAGAGTTGCCAACATTTTTAATAGCACAGGGAACATCCAAAGACTTGTTCAATAAATTGTGCCTCATTGCCAATACTCCTTCTGAAATGTGATCATATTATCCTCATTGCTGATGAAATGTTCACCCCTTAAGCCTTAGACAGTTCATGTTTGTTCCAAGAAGTGGAACATCATTCGTGCCACTATGCTCAAGTTGCCAATCAGTAGCTAACCATTCTAGGTATTTGATATCCAAATGTCAATGGTTTTTCCCAGTGGTTATCCACATGTGCATTTGGATCCCCACACACCAGCCAATCATATTGTTGGATACTGTTGGATAAATATGCTAGTTATTTGTCAAATTACAATGCCCACTTTTGCTGGTTACATCTCCCTGCTAGGCTGAATTGTCTTGTTTCCCCCTGAAGATGGACCCCCAAAATGCCCAAGTTGCCATGTGACGAACTAATTGGACTCATCCCCTAACCACCAATGGACCAAGCGGCAAGCTCCAAGCCATCCCGTTGAGGTTAGCATGATTGCCATCATGGCCAATGCGGTCTACATCGGTCTTCGTACCGATCAGTGCCTTGTTTCGCAATGTTTGGTTGAGCTATGCTAGCAGATGGTTGGTCAAATGGGGATATCGCAAGTAGGACCATATTTATGAACAAAGAGGGAGAACACTTTGAAATAATCATGAGTTTATATACGTGTTTTTTCATGGAAAGTACGCGCTAACCCTATGTGGGAATCCGCCCAAAAAACAGCGAAAAACAGGTTAGGTCCGTTAGGTGTGGGCCATCAGCAATACCATGAGGCCTCCAACCAAGGCCCCCGAAGTCATGTGACCCGCACCAAAACATGTTTGGTCTTATGGGTGACTGGTTGGTGGTTTGGAACATGGCTTTTATTTTCATAGTTGGGATGATGATCCAATCTGACGAACTCATATTGTTCAGGGGGGTAGGTATACCACCAAGCATGGTGAAGCTTAGTCAGCATCGACGATGTTTCTAAGGGCTTATTCACCACTGGAAGGGTCACCTTGTCGTTGGAATCCCCATGATGTTCAGCCTTCGTGGTTCAAATGTTTCCAGAAAGCAGGATGAATGTCTCAAGATCTCCCAAGTCTCGTATTTTTTGAAGCTGAAACATGCCGAACCTAACAAAAGCAGTTGTTGACGAGAGTGATTTTATGGTATTCTTCGGGCTGGAAATGCACACAGTGCTGCACACATAATATAGTTCGATCAGGACCTAAGGAGCATCGGACTTCGATCACCAAAACGTTCGATCAGTGACTTCTCCGATGTCCCCAAGGCAGATTCAGAACAGCTTCTCTCGTGTGCAGGGGTCACCAACACAGTCTTTAGAGAATTCCTTAGTTGCTTGGCTGGGACAGGGGGTTAGCAAATGTCCGAATTCTAAATCTAACTAAACATCACCCAACCATTGGGAATCTAATCTCAAAATATCTCAAACACATACCCCATAGGATCCATGTATGGTATATATGCTAACATTGGGGGTATATTGATGGTAAATGTTACCATATATAGCAGCACCATGGATCCTATGGGTACTTGAAGGTGATGTTCAAAATCCCCCAAAATGGACATTTACAGACCCCTGACGGGTTCCGATCGGAGGATCAGATGGTCATGAAAACCACCGCGAAATTCACAGAGAACCACACGGGATTTGAAGTTTTTTGGTCCTACATTTTGCCAACGCAAAACGGTCTCACCGGAGTGGATTGTAGCTATAATTACTGCTTGGTGGTTTGAAACATGTTTTATTTTCCACAATATATGGGATAATCCTTCCAATTGACTAATATTTTTCAGAGGGGTTGAAACCACCAAGCAGTATACTTTGGGTAAAGTATAAGAACCTCACTGCTGCGACCTCAGAGCCTCATCATGATCAGTAAGGGGAATTCTCCCAATATAGCCGCTATATTCTGCCTAGTGAATTCCTAGTGAACTATTTTAACGTACCCATATATATATATAATCATATACGATTGTATTCAGAGGTATCACATTCACTATCGAGCCGCGCGATTGAACACAGTTGGAAGAAGTGTGCAAGTGTGAGGGAAGGTATGCAGGGAATATGACCTGAGTTTGTTGTGGAAGTGAACAACAACATGAATAGCATATGTTAGGTGGCCACAAGCGAGATTTCCATACGCTACTTGCATCAGTGGTATCATATTATGTGTATAAAGACTACACATGCTCGGGTGAGAATTGTGAGATGTCAGCCACTTCATAGAAGTGTATTCATGGCAATACAGTATTCTATGCAGCGATATTTCACGAGCCTCCTCCGAACCGACCTGTTTTTTCCATGTCTCAACGAAATCGTGATTTCTCATTTCAGTTTTCAACGAAACGGATTTGTCTGAAGCTGGGCTATTTCTAATGTCCACGGATTATGGTGATTTTTGCCGCGATATACTGTACAAATGGCGAATTATATGCCACGTTCAATCAGACCCTTCTCGGGTCCAGGACGTGATTGGACTGATGTCTCCATATCAGGTACTATGCCCCAAAACAGAATCAAAAAGTCACTCAACATGAGGTGTTTTTTTGTTCCAATCGAAATTGGGCAGTTCCCCAAGAATTCGTGGGTTTAGTTCTTTCTATAACTTCCACCAATGTGGTAAACTCAATCATGACCCCCAAAAGTACCATTTTTTTATTTTTTTTCAAGATCCCCGACATTCGGTTTGCCGCTTTGTTGAATCCTCTTACCCTGCCCTGAGCGCCAAAGGAATACGTTTTCTTAGCGTGGTTCACTATTGAAGTCGTGCTGCACTTGACGGCATGCTGGCTGCACTTAACAGCCAGTTCTGGACGGGCAGAGAAGATAATATATATAGTAATATATATATATATACTGGTTGGTGGTTTGAAACATTGTTTATTTTCCATAATATATGGGATAGATTTTCCCATTGACTTTCATATTTTTCACGATGGTTATTGCACCACCAACCAGTATATATATAGACAGATATATATATATATATATCGGTGAGTGGTGTTTTTTTTGGCTTACCCTCAGGTATGATTTTTTTTCACGATTTTATTCATGGAAATGACCCTGTTCTCTGTTCGAGGATAGAAACTATAATTTGATGGTGATGTTTAATATATTTAATGACCAGAGGGTAATGTTTGACATCTAAAAATACAAAAAAATATGAAAACCCGTTGGATCAAGCTATATCAAGCTATTAGAACCTATGTGTTTCATTTTTTCCATGATGTTGAAAATGGTCATGTTCCATCTACTAGCTATTAGGATTTAATAGAATTTATGATCCTGAACTTACATTGGCTTCAGTGATACTATAGTACTTAGCCTTGCTTTTACAGGATACTTTGGCCGAAAAACCCTGGTTGATGGTAACTGCCAGCTTCCATTGACCGATAATTTGTTTGAACGGATTGCAACCACAAACCGGATGGGGATGGTAGAAGATGTCCTGTTCCTTTCTTTATTTCGTTCCGAAAAAAAGGTAAGTGAGAACTCCAAAGAAGTGTTTTTTTGGGGGGTACACATCTTTGCAGTTGCAGTTCCTCGCGATCAAAAGCAACCCAACGATAAATGATGACCCACCAAGGATTGTTTCATCAGATTAAAGGGTGGGGGCCACCCAGTTACAATTATGAATTGGTTTATAAATCCCATGTTCTAGAGCTATATCTAGCATATATCCTGGAATTCAAGTACTTAGTTCAAGCAACATAACCAACTTAGCTATTGTAGATTATTGTAGCCTGTTGCACATTAGAAAATGCCAAGACCATGGTGTTTTATTGGGCCCCAGTGTTGACGCCTTTCACCTCCCAGGCATATCGTTGGCACTTCTTTGTAGGCTGGGAGGGTGTGTCTGAAGATGGGGTATACCTTCCGAACCGCAATGTTAATGGGAAAAGGGTGATTACTAGTGATTACAGTAACCATCAAATTTAGGGCTACCTTATTTTCAGACAAGCCCACATCCAGTTGTTTGAGTCTGATTTGGGAGGAAATCGGTTTGACGTGGTAACAAGTGAGTGACACCTGCTAGGGTTCAGGTGCAGGCCTTTCAAGTCAATGATTTCACATCAACCCAGAATAAACAACGCCACAGCTGATTAAACATTAAGAGATATTAAATATATTTAAATATTAAGAGGGTCCCCAAAATAGCAACAATTCCACGTGCAGATGGTACCCCACCAATGGTGTTTGTATTCCCCACTTGACATGATTGCAATCTTGGTAGATATGTCTTTGAATATGGTGCGACCAATCATGTGGTCCTGTTTTCAGAGCATTCATCCAAATAAGCTGTACTGCATTTTAGGAGGTCTAGGCGCTTGGCGGTTTTTGTCTTGTTTTCGTTGATGCACCCAGGTTTTCTCCTGGCTGAAAGGGGGATAGCTGGGGATATAGGGCGTTTGACAGCACTGCAATTGATGACGAAAACCAATGGTTGAGAGCGACAGACCAGGAATGCTTTGAAATTGCATGATCTTTGCAAATTGAGTGGCAAGACTCCATTTACGAACGAGGCATGTCGCGAGAAATTAGTTGATCCTGATTTGATAAGTCCTCCGGAAAAAAAAAAAGTTGCTCTCTGGCTTCCGTTAAGCATATAGTGGAAGAAAGAGACTTTATATGCAGTGGTTATACTCATGGTGAGTTTGTAGCAATGCGTTGTTAGATCAGATAATTATATATAATTGATATAATCTGTAGCAAATCAGCCAAAAAGAGTTTGATCAGGAATTAAATGACAAGGACAGAGGAAGAGGAACATATTTACCATTCAATTTACCATCAATGTCGATAACTGCGGTGCAAAATCAACCACAACTGGGATATCATGGGAATATTCATAGGGACAGGGACAAGGTATCACATATGGAATACATAATATTCACAATATTTAATACGATGTATGAAATATGATATTTATATATACGTATATATATATATATTATATACATATATCATATATATATATATATCATATATATATATATCATATATACATATACATAATGTATATATGATATAGATATATATATATATATACATGATATACATATATATATATATATATATATCATATATATATATATATATATATTATATATATATATATAT
>Ga0126342_10007390_pt1 | contig 19607 bp, 17 predicted proteins | sample Cyp1metagenome_FD_92528 | JGI IMG/M metagenome (GOLD analysis project Ga0126342, IMG submission 92528) | Coral microbial communities from Lord Howe Island, Old Settlement Bay, Australia - Cyphastrea 1 metagenome | ecosystem: Host-associated > Invertebrates > Cnidaria > Coral ... | reverse complement strand
TTTTGCTCTGGTTTAGCATGAAGCAACATTGGAGGATTGTCAAAGATGATTCCATGTCATCAGCACGAAAAAGGAGAGAGATGGGCAAAGAACCACTCGAAGATGGTGACACCATCCCCAAACAGGATGCCATGAGTCCTAAGGGATTGAACATTACCTGATGATTCCTGTTTGTGGTGTTTTTCTTGTTGTTGTTGTTGTTTGGGGTTGTGTGTTTTGCTTTTATTTTACTTCAAGACCTTATAAGCAACAGGTGGCATGCAATTTCTGCAGTGATCAATTGGATCATTCACGTCAGATCACCTCAGTTCGCCCGACGCTCACATCTTGCAAGGTTCAAAGGAAAACAAGCGTTGGGATCCGACAGGTCGCTGGGCCACCAGCCATCTCTTTCATAGCCCATAGCTTCCAAGGGACTTTTCAAGCCATTGCGCAATTCGAAGGCTGCTACCACTTGCAATATATATATATACACATAGCAATTTTCCATAGCTTTTTGTATGTTTACCAGAGGGTAGCCCTTGTAAAGCTTATTTTACCAAGTGCTAAAAGGTCTGGTTGATCCGTTGTACTTGAGAGATGAGATAGACTCTTTAGTTCAATGATCTATTCTTTGAATTGTGATTTTCTATAGCAAACTGTTCAGTTACCACAGGATCTCCCATATATGTAGATGGTTATAGTTATATCCCTGTTACATACACCATATAGAATAGTTATATCATGTTATATCCCTGTACATATTTATATTATGATGTCCCATCCATTAACATCTCAACAATCCCCCAAAAAACATCTCCTTAAGATATCCTATCCTCTATGTTTTTCTTGCTCAAAAGAATCCATGGTCAAAAAAAAACTCCAAACATCCGGCAACTTTTACTTACTTGTGCTAGACGTAGGGAATGAGGGAATGATCCACTGGCTAACTATCAAGAATAATCCCAGCAACCTCCATTCCCATCCATTCCCATCCATTCCCTACTAAGCACCAGTAAGTAAATGTGTATATATATATATGTAGATGTATATATACACAGCCAACATTATATGGGGCTTTACCATCCCCTGTACCAACTCCAGCGAGGCGCTCTTCTTCGGCAACCTCCGCGCCAACTGCGAAGAGCGCTACCGCGCCTTCCTGCCGAGGGGACGACTCTAGGAGCGCTGGGGGAGGTCGACGTCTTTTTATGCGCTTTGTTAAGCGGTGCAAAAACAATATACCGGGGGGGCCCTAGAGCAAAATGCTGGTTTAATGGGATTTAATGGGATTCAATGGGATTCAATGGGATTTGCAACTAACTCCTATAACATCCTATAACTATATGGTTTGTGATATCTATAGCTATAGTGTTTATGCGGGTTATAACCCAACTTATGACTGGTGGTGCCCCACATTGTACTGAGATTATAATAAGGACATTAAGCCAAGCATATGACATTTGGGCTTGTCTGGTGATCGGCTCCCGATCCATGGCAATTTACTCCAATTTCACTAGCCAACCCAGCTGTTGTTTGGGATGGAAAGCTGCATGTTTATATTGATTCCATGGTTCTGAAGTTCTGATTTTTCGAGATTTCTATCATACCATGTGCCATTATATGATATTACATGCCCCATTGATAGCTAAGGAAACACCGGGACCAACAAATTGATCCTCTAAGAAGGTGTGTCTGTGGCCGAAGGACCTTGGGTCCCTATTCCTAAACGAGTCCTGCGATGAAGACGATATCGGCTGGTGGAGGTGGCTTCGATGCTCCACCAAACATCAGTAGCTAGGGAATCAACAAACAAGTGGTATGCATGTTGGTTAAAATTCCAGTTTTTTGAGATGTGCATCTGATGTCTAATATGAACAAGTAGACACCACTGCAGCCTTGAATCCAATTATATGGTTGAGCAGGGACCCAGGTTTGGTGATTAGTTTCCTCAAGTTTGCCGGCCGTCAAAACATTACACTCCTGAAATTGGACCTTAAAATTAATATACCAAGAATGCTCTGAATTTCTGTGGATGTATGTGGATGGTCATGTTGTGGGTTTTATGGGTTGAAGTTCCTATCGTAAGAAATTGATGTGTGCTGTAGTCTTCCAACCAAAACATCCAAAACAAATGCATCCGAGAACCATTGTTGAAACATTACATAGATTTTGCCCATACAGTACTTTGTACTACTCCAAAGACTGCAATGGAGATTGGAATATTGTCTGCGTGCCGACGCGGCTCTTCGAAAACTAGAATTAGAATGACAATCCAACATGAGATTGCCAAAGCGCATAGAAGATTCACTGCAAGTTTTGCTGAAGATGCTGTCCTGGTAGTGAATTCCAGGTACCCGTCCGTGAGGACTGGTAGAAATCCATCGATCAGTCTACCATCAAATGCATATGCCCAGATACAGCCAAACACAGCCAAATTAGGGCTTTTGTGAGGCAAAACTCAATCTGAATGTACTGTATAACCGCTACATTTGAGCCATTCTCGGGGTAAATGTTGGTAACCATCCCATCGTACAAGAAGAATGCACGTTCGTTTGAAAATAGGCCGCCCATTTAATTCTATCCACTGGATTCCACTGGTCTATCATCATGTTCCCATGAAAATAGCAATTTTCAGGTATACCATATTTTCAGTCATGCCCACAGACGGAAACTTTTTTTCGCACCCAAGGGAGATTGGAGGGCGATCGTAGGTGGATGGATTTCAAGCAAATTACTTGTGCCATGGTCGAAACATGTCGAAACCGTTGGTTTTTACTTGGCTAAGTTGGTTTATAAGTGTGGCACAGTATAGGTTAGCTATAGGTTAGCTAGGCTTAGTGGTACTTGTAGATATAATGTGGTAGATATATCATGAATATGTATATATACATAGGGGTTGTAATCCAACTTGGGGGAATTCCTGAAGGTGGTTCACCAGCCTTGTCGTTTCACATGTTTTGACCATGGCACACCCTGGCTCGCCCTTGCCAAACACAGAGTTGCAAGTCTTCCAGTGAAAAAGTAGCTGCGGCACACCACTTTTGGGCCTCAGTAAACACGAACCGCTAGAGCTTGGAGTCTTTGAAAGCTGGACACTTAGAAATGTATTCCACGAAGCAAGCATGGTTTAATGAAGAAGGCAGTGCTTGGACAGTTTTGAATCATGGCTTATTCGGTTGGTATTTCCCCAAGGTTGAACATGGTCATATTTTTCATGGGTTAATGGTGAGCTCTGTAACCAAAAGTCTGGGTCAGAAGTTGGATTTTGCTGACCAAAAGTCAGCTCACCTGTGTGTTCTTGTACAAATTGAAAGTTCTCTGTTCAACACACTTAAGACTCTTGCGTACTTCTCCACAAGCGTCGGTTCATTCCCCATGATGTTCTATCCCTATCCCGATGTTGCGTAGGACCCGTAGGACCATGATTTGCCATTTTTTTCCATCTTGGTTGGTGACCTCCGTGTGGGAAAATAATTCCATGTTTGCTATGTGTCACATTGAAAGAAAGCCCTGGTTCTATTGGTTATCTCTCTTGGTTATCTCTCCAAGTTTCAAGCTGGAGAATCCCACGGAGAAATCCCGTTGTTGAATCCCAGCGTTTCCGAATGTTTAAGCCTGACACGTTGGTCGTCCGTGAATCATCTGGTTGGTGGTTTGATGTGCTTTGGAACATGGCTGGATTATTTGTCCATTCAGTTGGGAATGTCATCATCCCAACTGACTTTCAATCCATCATTTTTCAGAGGGGTAGGGCGAAAAACCACCAAGCAGATCATTTTTAGACAACCGGCATGTTTGTTAGCAAGAAGTCACCGGGTTTTCTTTCCCCCCTGATATGAACTACCCGGAACTAGCCCACCAAAAAAAGGCCCCCAAACGAATAATTTTCCCAATGCCAAACCAGGGATTCAAGTGGTATTTAATATCATATCATAGTGATATAGTGGCTAGATATCCGAAAAAAAATGTTGGTGAAATCATCTTAACCTCGCGTATGTGATTGTTAACCTGGTGAGGAAAGGAATTAAGCAGTGTCGTCTCTGCATACTGAGGCCTCCAGATGAGGTGGGAGACCCTCAGGTTTTTCCATGCCCTGGTGGTCGAGTTGCTGTTTAATCATGGTTTAACCATTATTTTTTTGGGTCTTAACCATCAAACAATATGGTGTTGTGATTGATATTTGTGGATTGATGATTGCATGGAGGTCATACTATCCAATCCTATCGTAGTTGGGGACTATCAGATTATCATCATCCATGAGTTGGGGCAATCCGTTCTTAACCCACAGTGTTCGGGTTTAGTAGCTACTGCTCAGATGCTGCCGTCACTAGTCGAGATCCATCCCTACTTGTTTCACTAGATCTGCTAATATAGAGCGTGCATACATAGATATACGTAGTCTTAGCATATGATAGTAAATACTGTGAAATATTCATAATTAGTATACACAATGATATATATATATATACACATACATACATACATACATACATACATATATATATATATACTGTGAAACAACTTAGTTGTATAAAGAGAAAGCAGGAACGAAGAGTCAAAAGGACTTGGAATCAAACTCTCCACGTTGATTTATGTTGGATTTGGGCTTACAACCATCAACCTTCTCCCATTTTGTGAAGGGAACATCTCCCGAAATTGAAGAGAACATCCCCAAGGTTTTTTTTTCGATCTATGGGACCACAGCGGCAAATTAACATCGCTATGGAAATTGGCCCCTTGATAGATGATTTAGCTAATTGGGTGGTTTCAATCACCAGACTATATTTGTTTATATGGGATAATATATGGGATAACAACCACCAACCAGATATGTGTTTTCCAATCACCAGTGGGTAACCATCCCATTTTTCGGAGTCCAGATATGTCCAGATCCAAAAAACACATGGACCAGTCATGGCAGCGAAGGTCGGCCCCAGCCCGGCAGCCTCCAAAGTGTAGCTTGGCAGCTGCGAAGCCATCGAGTCTGTCTGTCAGGTTTCCTTGCAGTGATTGGATTTTATCAGTTTTTCTACATATAGAAAAATCGTATAAATTCAAATGTTGTTCCGCATCTATGTGAGACTTCAACCCAGCTTTTGAAAGAACTTCTTTAGTCAAACGGGTAGTGGGCTCAATCTGGGCATCACAAGGGATGTGGCCCAATCGCTTTGGCTAAAAAAATACCTGCATGGTATTCCATAGCTTTCATCAGTGCTCACGAAGCTGGCAAAATATGGAATCTGGGTGCAGCAGAACCGCCTCATTGCTTTGATCACCAAAGACTTCAAATTGGTTTTCAGCAGTTCACTTCAGCCAGATAGATTCAGTTTGTTCTTTTCTTTTCCCGTGGGGAGACCTTTTGAATTTGGTACCTACAGGCAAAGGAATGTGCTTTTGAAACATCTACTTGCTATTTTGGATCGTCGAAGGTCAACTGCTTGCATCATGATGAAGATATGAAAACACATGAAATTTGATTTCTGTTCAGAATATTTCCTGGTTGGTGGTTTGGAACATGGCTTGTATGACTTTCCATTCAGTTGGGAATGTCATCATCCCAACTGACTTTCAATCCATCATTTTTCAGAGGGGTAGGGCTCAACCACCAAGCAGTTTCACAAGGTAGTTCTCCTTGTTTATTCCCCATGTTCCCCTTGTTTCTTTTCCATGTTCTTGCGCCAAGGCACAGCCGGGGGATGGTCGTGAGCCAGGCAGGAAGACAGGATGGATCTATTCGATAGGTAGAGAACTATAGATGTATAAGATATCTAATATACATGACTATAGTATAGATAACTCATACTATTTATAACCTGTCTATAACATATCTAGTTATAACCTATCTAATATCTATAGCTTGCTAAATACACAACTAAGATATGAATAGATATGAGAACCCACATAAAACTAGATAGCTAGAGATAACATTAGATGGTTTAGAGATACTCCGGATATACATGTTGTTTTTTTTTTTTTAACTGGTAGATTGATAGACTCACTTTACATCTTTCCGTTGAGGCGTCGGCATCACGAAAGATCGGCCCCGCGCCACGACCCCCCGGAGCCTCGGGGATTGTCGGGCGTCCCAGGGGTGAAGGATTGACCATTCGACAGTTCGATATACCTTCAATCAATGGTATCAAACGTGGCTGGCTGGTCAATCAATCAATATATATATATACTGGTTGGTGGTTTGGAACATGGCTTTTATTTTCCCATATATTGGGAATAGTCATCCCAACTGACTTTCATATTTTTCAGAGGGGTTGAAACCACCAACCAGTATATATATATATTATATATATTATATCAATGGACAATAACCATTCGATATATCTGGTATACTAATTGATTGACTCTTTTCTTTGTGGCTGGGCAATCCCCCATTTACATCGATGATGTTGATTTTTCACAAAAACTCCATGGCTACTTCGGGGATTTTCCAGCCAGGTTTGACTACCAGAGGTTAAAAGATCGATTTAACCATTATATCATGGAGATTGAATGGAATAATCATAGGATTTAACGGGATATATAACCAACTAGAATCAGATATTGGATGAAACACCATGATATAGCTATATTGGGGATGGACATCAATCCACTTTCATAGGGAAACACTATAAGGATTACCATGGAAGGATGAGCATAAACCATATAATGTTTTGACCATGGCACATATGAGATACATTCACTGAATTCAACATGGAAGCCAACAAATGCGTTATCCAATGATAGTAAAATGATTTTCCAGATATGTTTTTTGCACATCTGAAATTCAGGGCTGCAACAAGGATATAACATGACTATCGTTAAGCAAATATCATCAAATGACCAACAAAATCAACCATACAATGATGATTAAACATTGATTAACGGTATATTTTGGGATATCCACATTTTTGGACAAATCGTTCATGCACCGGGTTGACTACTTTTCGTGAGTTCACTGGCCGATTGTTGTGTGTCAACTAGTGGAATTATCGCAAAGATGGCTTACAACTAGTTTCAGGTGTGTGAATTATAGTAAATTACAGTAGATTAATGTTGGTTATAGATGATTATCGTAGTTTGCTTTGTGAATTATGATCTATTAGTTTCGTAGTTTGCCATTTAATAGTCTCGCCTGATGTACATGGTAATATGAGATCTCCCCAGACACTTGCCGATGATTCCGTTGGACATCGGGACTTATGACCGAACGATCTGACCGTAGGATTTGACATGTTGACATGTTGGGGTCGTACTGATGGAACAACTTATCCTCAGCATTTTGATGATTAGATGCGTTTCTACCTTGATGGGGGACCTCTGCAGTGATTTGACTGAACACACTGCAGACATTTAAATGAAACGACCATGAAAATGTGAACAGATTGAACACATCTGTGATGATAAGAGAAGAGAACGTGCGGATTTGCCTCAAACCATTCAGGGAGGGTGGGGATTATTTTTCATCACCTGGACGTAGCTACCGCCCCCCATCCGATTTCTGTTGTAGGGACTCCAGATTCAATAATGCCAGAGAGTAAAAAAAACAAAACCCAGCAAGAGACCACAAACAGTGTGGGGGAGTGGGAGGATAAGGTATGATAATGTTTATGATAATGTTTATATTTATGATTATGATGATTATGATGATGATGATGAGGATGATGAGGATGATGAGGAGGATGAGGATGATGAGGATGAGGATGATAATGTTGCGGACGATGATGTTGAGGATGATGATGCTGAGGATGATATGGTGCAGGAGGATGATGTTGAGTATGATGATGTTGAGGAGGAGGATGTTGAGCAGGATGAGGATGAGGATGATAATGCGCAGGATGAAGTTGAGGATAATAAGGATTAATAAGGTGGAGGATCAATGATGTTGATAAGGAGGTTGATGAGGATGTTGAGGATGGTAATGGTCAGGAAGATGATGAAAAGGATGATAATGTTGATGTTGCGGAAGATGAGGTGGAGATGATGATGTTGAGATGGGGTACCGATCCCAAGACCGGGACCCACACTTTGTGCGAGCCTGCACGGTCAAAATGCACTTGGACAGTTCACAAGGGTCATTTTATGCTGAAATTTGCAGGAAAAATGGCGCAGCCCAGATGGAGCACCCTGATCAAGCGCCGGCCTTTTACTCTTACGGTAAGAGCCCCGCAGTGTGGACACACTGTTTGGGGAAAATCTGGCATTGCCATTCCTAAGCGTATCTAGAAACGATGTTTAACTATGAAAACATAACCTCGATTTGTTTGAAAATAGGACACCCAAGTCGGCTGGTTTTTCATCATTTCTTGCAATTGCCATTGTGTGGTATCCAGGATTTTGAGAGACACTCACACGTACAGACATGTACTGCAGATAGATACTGTGAGGTAGTGAATATCCAGAACATACATATCATATGTAATATATATATATATATATACATATATATATATATACATATATATATATATACATATATATATACACATATACACTGTAGTATATATAATTGATTAATTGTATGTATATATATACACAGTATAGGTACGGATATGATGGGATATGAGGTGGGGCCGATACATACATCTATATTTATGGATATAGATACAAAAGGTATTAAAAGGTCACAGAATTTCAGGAGCTAACACGGCCTCATCTGACCTTGACGATCCAGGAGAGATCGACACTACTTGGTGTCGTGGATCGAGCACGTGGCGATTGGAATGCCATGGACAACAGTCCAAATTCACATCGTATCAGGCCTTCTTGGGCTTGGCCTTGTTGGAGTGGAAGACTTCCATAAGCGCACCCCCATGCCGAACTCATGGTAAACATAGCAGCATTGTCCAGCCAAGGCCTACACCGAGGTGGGTCCGATCGCGGGTGAAACCTGGAAACTGGAGGATATGGCCTTTACAAAATGGAGAATCTGATTCTACAAGTATAATACATATCGACAAATATCGCATATTTGTGTATCCGCTTTGTGGACAAACCCATATACTGTATGTCAATTGAATTTAAGTTGTTAACATACAGTAGTTTGCGTATCTCAGCCCATTGACGGAGATGCTATGAGGCTGTGGCTTGTGGCCATGTACTTCTATGTTATGCCTTTTTCGGACTAGATGGGTTTACCATTTATCCAACTACAAGTTAATTATTTCGAGGGGCTCAACCAAGTACCAATATGATGTAATTTTGTTTCACGGTGACTTGACAATTATATATAGAATAGTGTTGGGTGTACAGATCATCAATTTGTATGGTGAACTTGTTTTTTGAATACAGAACAAAACAAATTGAGCTGGATTTAGACCTGAAATGATCCTGAAATGATGTTGGTGCCAAATCTCCTTACGCATCCGACAAACGCTTCTGAATTGGCGCCGCGACACGTTGCGGCATGTTCTGAAAATGGTGTGGTCCAATCTGACAATCTGAGTTTTAACGTGTTTTAACAACCATCCAACAGCCATCCTTGCATTGTATGTGTAGTATTTATTCCGTGTTTGCTGTTTTCCTGCACTTTTGCATTGGATCATTGGCAGGTCTACGAAAAACCCAAATCCACTGCAGGCCGCGGGGGCTACTGGAATGCCCCTGACAGTGGGTGTCAGCAACCAACCAGACGAGTTTGCAGTGAGGGGGAGAGAGATGGAGAGAATCCAAGCTTGGTAAAGCGCGTTACTTTACCCACTTATACAGATACACATTCAAATACTAAAAGAGCCTACCGACGGTGAACATAAGAATGGATCCCTTTTTGAACCCACCATAATGTCTTTGAAAGCTGAGCTCGAGATGTGTAAGTTAACAATACAGTCCAAACTGCATTTGAGAGAGGCTTGTAAATATTGTGAAAGCACCCAGTGTTGATTTCCACCTGGTTCTTTCGTAGAATCCAAGGGAGTTGGCTGATGCTGATAACCCCAGATTGTTGTAGAAAACCCACATTTTATTCCCAAACCGCACCACGAAAGCCCGCACTTCCAAGTAATCATTGCTTGAGTATAGTATTATAGCAATTTCTGTATCCTTTCATCAAATATGCTGCTATAAATGGGTTATACCAAAAATACTTGGCAGAAATGCTTAATCTTCATTCCCATTCGTAATCTAGACAGTCTGCTTCAGTTTGCCAGTGTTCTGCACTTGCGGGCATTTTTTGAGCAGAGGGAGTGTTCTGAATACATGCCCAAAAAATTGGCTTGAAGTCCTGCCAACTGCTAACATGTGGCTTCATAATATGGTGTGGTTTCCTTCCTGGATTGCAAGGCAATATGTGTGTGTGGCTTCATATGTGTCAAACATGTTCCAGTTCTAGCGATTTCATATTGAAATTGCCATATTCTGTCATATCTACTCCAGGATGACTGTTAATTAATGCTGTCATCCCTCTACTCCACGTGTAGGGAGATTCTACAAGAATCAAGAGTTGATTATAATAGTATTATAACGTATCAATAGTTTCCAAGTCTATCTGACATGGTTTCATTTTTCATGGTGTTAAATTGCAGGATAAAATGCTCGAGGATTCTATTCTATCTACTCCATATTCACTTTCACAGAGACAAATAGATCAATCCTGGGATAGAACAACTGCAATATGGGGTATAGTAAGATACCCTCTGGTAATTTAACATAGCTATTGAAAATGACCATTTATAGTGGATTTTCCCATTGAAAATGGTGATTTTCCATAGTTATGTTAGTTTACCAGAGGGTAATCTGATCAGCGGGCGTCATGAAAAAAATCGCCTCCGTTGTGTCATCAGCTCTATGGAACATCCAGCAGTTCGATGGATTCTTCCCAACGAAACCATACTAAACCATACTAAAGCTCCATTTCCCATGGGTTTCCACCAACTAAAGCTCCATTTCCCATATGGATTTCCCATTTAAAGGTTTTCTGCACTCTGTAGGTGCCACACCAGATCCTACAGCCTGGATCCCAGAGATCCTGAGAGTTTTTTTTCGCGATGGATGAACTGATATGATTCAAGATCATTTCAATATCATTTCAGATTTGATATATATATAATATGTAAATTATGTTGACATTTAACTTTACCATAATGTTTTTTTTGTGTTTTTCGTCCATGAACTTGAAGATCATGCAGTGAAACCACCAGATATACTTAAGGCGTTCGCGTACACAACAGAGCCAATACCTATGTATCATGATATATCTATAATTATCTATATACATTATGCCTGTATACCGTATACCTACTATATAATCCTACATACCGAGATACATACCTACGTCCATCCATCCCTACCTCCTACATTCATTGCATTGGATTGGATTGGATTGGATTGGATTGGATTGGATTCCATTACATAACATACCTATATAATCCTGTATACATTACCCTCTGGTTATTTAACATAGCCATGGAAAGATCCACCATTTTTAAGTTCGGTAAACCATCTATAAATGGGCTATCTATACCATGGCTATGTTAAATAACCAGATGGTATATATGGATATTAAGAATATTCGATCTTTCGATTGGACATGTTCCAAGGCACCCGATCCCTTGGCGGTCTCCTGCTGTCGACGCGGTGAGTTTTTCAGCCCGAGTTTAGTGCTGGCTGGGGAACGTCCCATGCAATGGGGATTTAATCAGAAGAAAAAAACTGTTCAGTAGCAATAAAGGTGATTGATGGGATTTAACTAGCAAACATGGGATCTTAAACCGCCTGAAATGGGTGCTTTTATTTTTTTCTGTTAGATGGGATTCATGGATAGGACAGAGCAATGATTACAAGATATCCTTTCTTGAAGCACACCTTTTACGGATCCAGGTGGGTTGATTTCACGCAAAATCCAGGGTAGAATTCCCATGGTTGCTGGTTGACACTGGTTCCGTACCAACTTTTGTGCAAAGTCTGGCAAACAAATCTAATGTGTGCTCAGATTATATTTGGAGGTGCACTGGGAGTTATTTGTCGGTACGACCCGGGCAACATAAATTGAGGAAGAATTGGGGTATATCCCCCATGACCATGGCCAATTCCGCTTAAAACTGGAAAATACGTTACATCCCTAAGCACAGTTCCAAATGAGGTAAATCCAAAGATGTTCATTGCTGAAACACCCGAATTTCATCCGGAACCGAGGCTTCCACCCAGTGGTTGGAGCACGAAATGGTCTCCAGTTCGCAGAGCCCAGCAGGATGGGGAGGTCAGCGTGGATCTTTTGCCTAGGAAACCATCCGTGGGGTCCTTGGTATCCCAATTTTTTGTAAGCCATCTTTGGATATCCCTGGAGTAGGTCAGTAGTTCAAATGTGTTTGGTTGGTGGTTTGGAACATGAATTTTATTCTCCCCAATAGTTGGGATGATGATCCAATCTGACTAATATTTTTCAGGGGGGTAGGTCAACCACCAATTAGGTGTGTTTTATTTTCATATTTGTATTTCTCATCCAAGCAAAGGATGATCCTCTCAGTTGACATCGTTGTTGACTTTCGGATGGGTAGCTAAAAACAGCAAAAAAAACACATTTTTTTTCATGCCGGAGATGTTTAAAAAAAAACAAGAAATATGGCAGTTTCACCTGATTAAGTTGGGATCCTACTTGGAACATCACGCACAAAAATTGCCTTGGATTTAAGGCTTTAGACACATCATTTTTGGAGGCTTTAGACCCATCAGTTTTGAGGGTTATATAATTTGGGTTCCAGCATGTTCCAGGTTGATTTCGTAAAGAAAATGATGTGTTACTGTTGTGTTGCTTCTGTCCCACGTCTTGCAGATGCAATCCCACTTTTGTCGCTTGCTTCTATCCTCTTTGGGTCTAAAGAATTAAGGGAACACCCCCTACTGTGAAACCACTTCTTCCACTGAATTATCCCTGTTCCACAGAATTATACCCGTTCAAAAGGCTATACCTGGGAGTATTCCGCATTTTCCATCATTTTCAGACAATCCTATTATAATTTGATGTTGGAGGGCTGGGTCAACCCAGATACCTGCCAAATCCAGACTTGCTTGATCCATCCGGTCTTTGACAAGCACTTCCCTTTGCCCTCTCACATGACAGATTGGGAGTCGGTTTGGTCCAAACTGGAGCAAGATTGCATGTTGCAATCCAGTGGCACAACGGCTATCACCATCAGGGCAGCATTTCTGTCCAGGCGAGTGACAGCCTTCTGCCCCAGGCCCTTCTGCCCCAGGTCCCGTCCATCGTTAGGCTGAGGAAGATGATCAAAAGGTGCCACCAGCAGTTCGCCGCACACCCACAGTCCCACACGTGTGGGATTAAGATTTTGATTGTGTTGAACAATCAAATCCATCAAAATGAAAACATGGGGCTGGTACACCAAATCATGCGCCTTCATAACATTGTACATATTTGATATGTTACGATTACTGTTGTGTTGCTTCTGTCCCACGTCTTGCAGATGCAATCCCACTTTTGTCGCTTGCTTCTATCCTCTTTGGGTCTAAAGAATTAAGGGAACACCCCCTACTGTGAAACCACTTGTTCCACTGAATTATACCTGTTCAAAAGGCTCTAACTGGGAGTATTCCGCAGTTTCAATAATTTTCAGACAATCCTATTATATTTTGATGGTTACCTGGTTACTTTATTAATGTCTCTAGATTTATGTTTTTCCAGTATCGACCTGCAGCTCAAAGTGACAATGTTGGGGTTATCAACCATGTCGTAGCTTAAGTGACCTCGAACGAATCGATAGAAATATATTTTTGAATAGCCTGGCACATGTCTTGTTGCAACGTATTCGACTGTAGATATTTCCAGGGCCCAATTCTTAGTTATTCTGAAGCAAACTTACCTTTCATAAATTCAATATCAATCCTTGTTTTTGATGGGTACATCCCCCTAGCTTGAGGGGCCCCGGTGGTGGTACTTCCATCTGAGGGCCCCAAACACCAACAAAGGCGACGAAGCGAGCGTCGTTGTTGGCTGCATTGGAGGAGCGTTTTGAAATGCCCAGTGGCATCAGTGGGATTGGTGCCCAGTGAGTTTCTCAGTTTTGCTGGGGATATTTCACCAAGATTATATGAACTCATCAGACAAATATAGAAAAATGAAGATGATGAACATGTAAGGTAGCAGTATATGTGCCACGGCCATGATCGAAACATCAACTGTCCGTTTTCCCATGTCCGTTTGGGGATGGTTATCCCCCCCCGAATCGGGTTCTCCATTGCAAATCCTTTCAGGATTCTCCTGTCCATCGTCATGACTTCATGATATGATTGTGCGAGTGAGAGTAAAAACTGTGGTATATGGAAACACAAATTATGATCAATGTGACTTGTGAATGTTAAACCATCTCTGGTTGGTGGTTTGGAACATGACTGGATTATGACTTTCCACATATTGGCAATGTCATAACCCCAACTGACTTTCACCCCATCATTTTTCAGAGGAGTAGGTCAACCACCAACCAGTGATGGATTTCAAGTCCTCCTCCGATGACATGACGGACGTCAATGGACGAGAGTTCTCCCAAGAATTGACACATGTTTTTTTAGGGATCAGCAGTCGGTATTCATCCAGCCGTGTTGGGACTCTATCTTTTGAGATGCGCGTTGAAAAATTGGGAGACAGGACTACAGGACTCTTATGGATTGTTTTAAGCTACAAGATGATCTTGGTGTGGGTAGATTTGGAAAAAAATCTAAAGTCCATTCAAATCCGATGATTCCGCATGAACATCACCTGGCATTGCCTGAAAATGCGCTATCCCAAGATCCATTGGTTGATTCTCATCTTTGTATTACATTGGCCATCACTGGAGGTACACGGTGTACCCATGTGTACCCCATTTTTAGACACATCATTCTGGGATTATCGTTATTTTTTGCCAGCCACCCAAACTCAAGAAGACTCAAGAAAAGGGTACTATGAATATATGAAGGGGTTCGCCATATCAACGGCGACTTTAGTGACTTTAGTCACTTTAGTAATTATGGCAAATCCTCCCCAAAGATGTGTAAATCTCCCGACATCTCCCGACTAAACCATGTGGTTTGTCGGAAACGTTTGATATGAACGAGGCGTTATGAAACCCTCCAAGCTGCTGGGGCCGTCAAAACGTGAGTAAATTGCACAGTTCTTGGGTGATTCGGGAGAATCATCATCCGTTCATAGGGATTTCCATTATTATTGGATGGATGGCCATACGTACTGTACACAAGAAATACCATTTGTTGAATTGTTGACCATTGCAGATACACATACAGTATATACATACAGTATATACATGTCATATCTCTATAATATATATATATATATATATATATATTATTATATATCTATTTGTAATATGTATATATATACATAGTATTTTTCTCGGAATATGAATCCCCCAATCCAATTGTTTTTTCTTTCTCGGGCTCTCAGAAATTGATACTCTAGACTAGACCGGCCGAACATGTCCGATGACCCCAAGCCATCAGTATTGCTGGGGATGACCCAAGCAGTTTTTGCACATGTTCAAATGTAATCCCCGAATTAACAGCCCGAGTCTATTCAAATGAGGTGGCACCATCTATCACTATGACCGCTCTTCTGTGGACCTTACTATTATCAAACTATGGTTTATTGATCCGGGGTGTGTTTCACCAACAATAATAATGGGATGTCGGATGTATACTCTATGTTTCAAATAGACTTACATAGAAGGGAAATATTCCCTTCGATCGCAAAGACACTGACAATGATGGTTGTTGTCCACCATGTTTTTATTTCCGGTATAGTTCAATGAGTGCTGCAACCTGTCCCAGTGGGGTATAATTCCACCAATGATTTGGATAGAAGAAACATCTGAACACACTGGGGATGTGTCACCACCAAAACTGATCCAGAACTGATTGGCCGATGTTTGTTGCTTTCGACCGTCCCCAATTGGAATGGCACTTGGCAGTTTTTGATCAATGGCCATGACTCAGGAACCGATTGATTGGAGGTACCTACCATATATAAGGCCTATGTTTCTATAAAAGGCCTATGTAAGGGAATATCCCCACAAAATATGGCCTTATATGGTGCAGTACCTCCATAGGATCCTGAAATTGCCATTGATATAATGATTCAAATATTGATGTATCATGCACTTTGTTGTTACCTTCAAAAAGATAGAAACGCATGTTACTGATGTTACTGTACCTTTTTTGTTCGTGGGTTTTACTGTTGAGGACCGTTGATCCGGTCGTCGGATTGTAACCCGTTACACCATACCCCAGAGGCCAACTGGAACTCGTCAGGAATCCCAGATGCATGTGGTCTATGCCTTGAGGCGGGCCAACAAGTTGGCTCGGCCGTTGACGATCTGGTGGATATGACCCTGGAAATAGGGATCTACACGGATCAACCTGATTTCGGAGAGTTCCGAAGTCATTTTTTCCGGAAGAAACTCAGAGAAATAGTGGTTTGCACCGTATCTAAGAATGTTCAGGATAGAATCCACCGGGTTCAACCGGAGAGTTTTTTTTAGCCCAGCATAGAATGTCCAGTGAGTTTCTCCAATGCCAAGAATCCCCATGGGATAATCATTGCCATGTTGGCGGATCCACACCCTCTGGCAAACATACAAAAAGCCATTGAAAATGGTGATTTATAGCAGATTTACCCATTAAAAATGGTGATTTTCCATAGTGATGTTAGTTTACCAGAGGGTATTTTGTTTAAGGGCCATTTCCGCTAGGGATTTTTATGATTTTTGGTTAAATGTCAATCAGTTTGTGTTGCTTGGCCGGAAAAAGAAGGGTGTTGATGGGTGATGTTCAATAAATCTATCAGCTAGTAACATGGGATTCTGATCCATTCTGATCCATTCTGCATATTTCACCACTCTTCATCATTCAATATGTATCAAGATATACATGATATACATGATATACATGATATATACATTATGATATACATAATGTATACATACATACATACATACATACATACATACATACATACATAAATACATACGTACATACATACATACATACATATATACATATATACATATATACATATATACATATATACATATACACATATACACATATATACATATACATATACATATACATTTACATATACATATACATATACATACATATATATATATATAAATACATGTATATATATATAAATACTTTACATATATATATACATACATGTGAATTCAACAAGTCCCACCATTCATCCATCGCTGTCCCCATGGGTGTGGTTGGTGCAGCGGCGCAGACCTCACTCGGAGATGTGGCAAGAATCGGTCCGAGCCGTACAGTTGGACCAGGTGCTGATGGAATCCAGGGATTTATTGCTTGATATAAGCGGATATATTATAGCTATCTACTATACATAACTATGGCTAATATATATATATATATGTATATATATATATTGTTTTATATACCCTCTGGAAAACATACAAAAAACTACTGGAAAATCCACCCATTTTTAAGTTCGGTAAACCATCTATTTCTATGGGCCATCTATACCATGGCTATGTTAAATAACCAGAGGGTATATCATAGCTATCTACGTTACATAACTATGCCTATGTAATTTAATATATATATATACATACATTAACTAGGAATAATTGATATATATATATATATAAGTGGCTAAAATGGTATTATATGGTTGTATATGATATAAGTATATATATGGGAGTCGTTCTAAAGGCCCAGTTAAGGGCTTGAAAAAAGCCAGGGCCATAGTTATATATATATAACATTATGGATATCAGTATATAACTATGGCTAAGTATATTGTACCAAGTTGATATATCATACCTAGTTATATAATTAAATAGCCATATCATATCCACTAATTATATATATATATATATATATCAAATACAACCATATAATACCATTATAGCCATATATATATATAATATATCAATTATTCCTAGTTGATATAATATACTAGCCATAGTTATGTATAGTAGATAGCCATAGTGATATACTTAAATCAATACTTGTATAATTTGATATAAGTCTTGTTGGATATCTATATATATAGACATAGCCATAGTTATATATATATATATATATAGCCATATTTATAGGGGTATATCATTCCAACTTATGGGGCTGAATAATAAATAACCATATATGGTAATATTATATGGATATATCTGGGCAAATTATTATGCTTAGTTTTTTTTGAATTATCCCAATATAGTTTTATTTCAGATTAGTGAATTGCTATATTTGCCCATAAGACCATAGTTATAGGGGGATATATCCCAACTCATGGGGCATAATAACCATGAGGAATCCCCAGTCGTCACCATAGGGTTTTAATACGAAGTCATGGTCTGGTCCGAGGACTTGGATGATGGGTACCGGGTACCCATTTCCAAATGGGGGTGGGTCACATGGGGATGTGTCAAAACCTCTTATTAATTTGGTAAAGCCAATGAATCCGATAAAATGCCTACGATTTTTTTTGGTGTTTTTTGTGTTTTTATTGTTGTTTACCACATGACCATATTGGAGGGATGACCAGGGTGTTGACTCATACCCAAATCCCAATTTGGGTTGGTTAGTTAACCATGGGATCCTGATGTAATGTGAGTTGCATAAATCGCCACAGCACTGTTTCCGGTGATTACCATTGGAGGAATAACCATTCATTGACCAGCTAATTTAGGGTACCATCCGGGAACCAGGGTTTTTGTGATGAAGAAATTCTGTGAAATGTCCATCTCAGGGCTCAATGTACTCAACCAAGCATCACCAGTCATGTCTTGCATCCTGTTATTTTGTTTTACGAGTCAAGAAAAAACAATAGCAATGATCTAAGATTTCATTCCCACTATATATATATATATTCATATTCAATGGGCTATGTAAAAGGCTATACCTACAAACTATGGCTTTATATGGTCCAGCAACCCAGTTTTGGTACCTGAAACTTTCCACATTGATAGATCACCACGGTATCTAGGGTAGCTAAGATTTGAATAGATTTGATTCGCACTTTCTCATACTATCTCCATATATCACATGTTTTGATTCTTCCCTTAGGATGTCGGTCCAATCGCCAGCGCGTCAGGCTGAACTGGATCGCTTGCTGCGTGAGAAGGTGGCGACGAAGCCCAGACCCACGCAGAAGCAGAGGCCGAATCCCTGTGAATCTTTGCGGCGACGATGGGGGACGAAGGAGAGACGTTTTAAGCATCAAAATTCCGGTGAATTTTAATAACATGGCGATTTTCCATAGAAATAGTTGATTTACCCATAAACAATGGTGATTTTCCATAGAAATAGTTGATTTTCCCATTAACAATGGTGATTTTCCATAGAAATAGTTGATTTACCCATTAACAATGGTGATTTTCCATAGAAATAGTTGATTTTCCCATTAACAATGGTGATTTTCCATAGAAATAGTTGATTTACCCATTAACAATGGTGATTTTCCATAGAAATAGTTGATTTACCCATTAACAATGGTGATTTTCCATAGCTGGTGAATTGTGTCATCTTTAGATATTGGAGTAGGTCAGTAGTTCAAATGTGTCTGGTTGGTGGTTTGGAACAGCCGTGGGCTCTACACCTACCAGCAGGTGCGGCCGTGCCCTGCTGATCGTAGAGCGTTCCGTTCACCGTGTTGTGCCATGGACCTTCAT
>Ga0126342_10007389_pt1 | contig 19608 bp, 23 predicted proteins | sample Cyp1metagenome_FD_92528 | JGI IMG/M metagenome (GOLD analysis project Ga0126342, IMG submission 92528) | Coral microbial communities from Lord Howe Island, Old Settlement Bay, Australia - Cyphastrea 1 metagenome | ecosystem: Host-associated > Invertebrates > Cnidaria > Coral ... | reverse complement strand
GTGAAGATGAGAAGATGTGAAGATGAGAAGATGTGAAGATGAGAGGATGTGAAGATGAGAAGATGTTTTACAGACCCCCACTATTGGAAGAACCCTGCGCTCAGACGCTCTCGGGAAAAAACAGAAAGTCAACTTCTGAACGTCCCAACATCCCATCCTTTAATCCTTTACATCACGCTTCAGATGCCAAATTGAGCACCAATGTCATGGGTCCCGGAGTCCCAAGTCCGGCGGTCGCTTCGTATTCATCACCCAACGGTTCCAAAGGGCCTTGAATTCAATGTATTCAATTGGTCACGGCTCGAAAAAGCCTAGGTGTTGCTGATGAAAAAGACTCGAACACTCATGCCACGTGAGTGGCACTTAGAAGTCGCAGCATGCTTGCATCATGGCGCAATCTCATGCTAGTTTACTGTGCTTACAGGACAATCCGTTCAACAGCCGTAAGCACCCCAGCTTCCCTCAATTGAGTAGAGGCACCCGATCGGTTTCCCAAGGATGTCGTCTTCTTCGCTCTTTTGAGCTCTCCAACAACCAAAATGAACTTTTAGTTGCAAGGCAGCCTTCAATTTGCCTGCCGGTAGGCTGGAGTTTCCAGTGAAATATCTTCCCCTCCGTTCAAAAAAGGAGCTGGAAACACCTCAACAGCAGATAACAGCACCACATATCACAGCGGCTAAGGCTTCCCCATCCCTCCAATCCCCACCTGGTGCGTCACAAATCGCTTGTCGAACTCGGCTGCCGGCGGTTGCCATTCCCAGGGTTGCATGACTCACCAGCCGCTGTGCCACAGGGCGCTGCAGCCTCCGGGGTGTCAGCACCGTAGGGCAGCACCATCTTCCAAGCCCCATCTTTGGGTGTTGCCGTCAGTTTTCAGTTGTGTTTTACATCCTAACCTTGGAAAACTATGGCACACTAAAGAATCCCTACCCAGGACTCAAGACTTCATCCAGATTCCCCTACTGGCTTAGAATAGTACTGATGCGGGAATCATCCATGACAGTTGCGTCAACAATGGCCTGTCCCTTGAAAGCATCTGCTTGATCAACTCCTTGGCTGCGAGGCCAACAGCCCTGGGCTGCCCTGCAGCTCAGAAGCCCTGAAATGCAGCAGAACTTCGCAAGCGAAACAATGGGTGAAGTTTGCAAACAAAGCATCGATGAATGGAGCTGGTCTCGTGGGCAAGCCCTCCACCAATGGTTCGTAGGAAGGCATCAAACATCCTGCAGAGAAATTTGGGATTCAGAAGCTGCTATCAACTACTGTCTCGACCATCCCAACCTCCCAGTACACCTAAATATCTTTAGGGCACTGGCACTCCCCAACAAATGCTCCTGTGATGATGGCCAATTTGAGGTGTTCCTTACACATCTTTTGAGGTCCTCAGCACCGGCTCAAATAAACATGACTTGTATCATTGCCAAATTATCGGACGACTTACGGTCCATGTATAGCCTCAAACTCGGGGTCTTTCAATTTCTTACAAAAAAATCGTCCATGTTCGAGGTCCGGACTGTATGGCAAATCTCCGAAGGTCAGCATGTAAAGCCTGCAGCAACATCCCAACGAAGCTTGCTAGGTTCTCAGCTAATTCATCTGCACAAGAGCTGCTCGTAATCACTCAGAGCCAAGGCTCGTGGCGCCAAGCGACCAGATATCTGTACCTGTCACTTTTGATGTTCTTCATCACATTTCATCATCCTTCATAATTCTCTGGTGGACAGACCCAATGAACCATCAAAAAGAGACATGACTTCCAGCTCTGCCATGGGCACTGAAGGAGTGCCCCGCTGAGGCCGCCATCTCTGGTGACATGTACGGCAGTGTTCCATACCGACCTGACCAGTTAAACGAAAGATGAAAGCATCGACAAACTCACACAACGGCTAACAGTCCTCTAAATCTGGCAATAGAAAGCAGTGTTTTTTGACAACTGCAAGCTTGATTTGCCATTGTCAGGTTGGATTTCTGGAGGGCAAGAGAAAGTGTAAGGCAGCTACCTGGCAGTTTGTCTGACTTGGAGGCAACCACTGCCAGTCCAAAGTCGCAAAGTTTCAGGGAGCGACGCTGGGATCCCTCCACAAAGAGCAAGTTGTCCTCACATGAGCGAGAGATCTAGGACTTGATGCCGCCATTGGGCCAATGACACTAGAATCAACCGTCGCTGTCCATTGTGAATCGGTCACCCAAAAGCACGGAAACAAACAACAACGGAAACAGACAACGCTCCGCCATGAGGCATTGACCTTTGTGACTTTCTGTCGCAAAGGCTTGAAAGGCAAGGAATACTCGGGAAGAAAAAACAGTTCACCAAATTGAAAGCAGAACGGAATTGCCCAATAGCACTAAAGTTTGCCCCTGAAGGAAGGTACAGATCCTAAAAGAAACCCTTCTGGCAAAGGGCCCCGGCCAGTGGCCAACTCTTCAATTGGTAGTCTTCGCCACTGTTTGATCAAGGCACAGGTTTGATGTCACGATGAATCACACCCCGTTTGTGGATGTGCGCTACAGCTTTGGCAACATCCTCAGTTAGTGTCAGTCTTGGGTTTAGGTTTGCTGGGGCATTGGGGGGAGCATCAGACTTTCACCTAGCCGCCACGGCTCTCAAGTGCAGGAACAGCAGCCAGCGCGGAAACGCTCAGAAATGCGAGTAAGCAGATATGGCAGGAAGGCTATCACAAAAGTTGATGTTCTACATACCTGTGGGGTTCCTCCAAAAAGAGCCCATGGAGAAGTTCTCCGATGCCAAGAGATGAATCGCAAGCAAGCCACGGCCACCAAACCCAAGAAGACTTCATCGTCGCACGTCAACACATAGTCTACGGAATCCATCGCGTTTGCGTCGCATCGCCTTGGATAACTGGCTATGGGCCATGGGTATCCTGGTCCCTACTCACCAAAATAGTTGGTAAATGTTAGGTTTTGATATAGACCCCACCAAACTGGCCCCACAAGTTACACACACTGGACTGGACTGGACTCACCGGACCATCCGTGCGGCGCCAAGGCGCTCCATGACAAAATAAAAGCGCTGCGATGTGAAATCAGAAAAAGTTTCCAGGAGTGCCACGCAGTGCTCATGTCCTAGGCTCACAAGATGCAAATCTTGCTAAATCTGGCTGGCTCGAAAGGGTGCGTCACTCTTCAGCTAATGTGTTTTTTTTGTCCTCCCACCTTAACCTTCAATTAGAATTCGGAACATGTCGCCGACTTGTCGTCACAACAGAAATCACTTGTCTGGAAAGTTCACAACAGACCTTCCATATGCACCTCAAATTTGTGCTGCAAAACGAATCTTACAAGGGAACCCTTCGAAAGCAAAAACTGATTTTGTAATTGAAAACCTCCCATCACTCCACTGACATCAACGGATCAACCCAAAGTTCTGGTCATTGTCGTCTGGTTTCTGCAAAATTCATTTCCTCCCAAGGTGCTTCCAACACGTTGCATGACGTGCTCTTCCCGACGTGCTTCTGAAAGAGTTTTCTCATCCAGCGTACCTGGTTTGGTGTCACTCCCCGGGCACCTGCAAAGTACAAAAGTGGTTTACGGCATCTTAAATCCCAATGTTTGGTAACAGCAAAGGCTAATGTATTCCATTTTTTTGGCAATGCAGCAGGTGGGTGATCCAATATGCGAGGTCCCGTTTTGGAAACCATTCTACATTCGTTCGTGCAGCGCACCGTCAGTAGTTCCCAAATGAATGACCTTGGCTGGCCGCTCTGGGTCACTCACGGCGACACCAAACAACTGCCAAACAACGCTTTGCAATTTTGCAATGTCTAGCTTGCTGGTTCTCTGAGACAAAGTCCCACGTTCGTTGTTTCAAAGTGTTGATCCTCCACTTTCTGATGTCAGCCAAGCTACTTTGACGGCAAATTCCTGCGAAAAAAATAGGCACAGTAGCACACAAGTGTTCGCAGATCTCTTGGTGAGGTCGATGGAAAACTAACTCGATTTCAGGAAAAAAATCCCTTTCGTGTCATCTGAGTCAGTGTTTGTTTTTCCTGAAAAAAACCATTAGAATTTAAAACTGTCTTCAAAACCAATGTAGTTTCCAGGTTCTGCTGTCCGCCTATGTCCTCTTCCCTCCACCCCGACAGGCTCAGCTCACCTCACCATTTGCCCGCGAGATCGCTTTACGTACTTGTCCGAAGGTACCTGTTGAAAGCGGCCAAAAACGCATGGAGTGCCGGCGGCCCATACTAGTCAAAAATATTGATGAGCGATTTCCGCATTTGCTAATTCTGTTACCAGAAGGACGCTCCTTTCTGCAACGTCCAAACTTTGGCTGAGAACAAAATAGCAACAAATGTATTCTTCGCAAAATGGTTGTACAACGGATCCTGGGCACATTTAGCCGCCTGGGGGACCACTACCTAGATTTTTGCATATTTTGCAAAAACTTCATGTCATTCCGACTTCTGACCATTTTCCCGTCTCAAGAGCCAGGGGCAGCCAGCCTCTTCCGAGGGAGTCAGGTGTGAGGTGGTATTGCAATTTGAAGGAATGCCCACCTTCGGACCAACTTCTGGCCTCGCCATCGGCTGCAATGGCTCGGCCTTGCTCCATATGATCTCATAGATTTTTTTACGTGCTTCAATAAAATTCAACCAAAAAAATGTTCGAGCACAAACCTGGTTGAAATGGTTGATAGCATTTGGCCCGTGCTTCAAACCATGTTATATACTCAAAAAACAGTTCACTACGATGGCGGCAAGTCAGCGTGCCTTCGTCATCTTGACCGCACCACTAGTTGTGACTATGCGGAAGAAATTTTCCAAGAACAGCCTGCACAGGCGGCACAATCATGAATTCACATGCAGCAAAGAGAACTCGACCAATTTGCTGGGTAAACATAGTAACACACGGATTAACGAAATATAACTTAACCAAATAACAAATGTTGACAGCTATTGACCGCATCCACTGTCCTATAATCCTTCCCCGTGGTGCCCTTTTCTGACTGCAAACGTTCTGACTGTGAGGTGCAAGGAAATGGCACGCATGTGTGAGTTTACATTCAACCGTCTGATTTACCCACCTCGGAAATTCAACGTCTGATTTTACTGCGCCGAAACCAACAATGATCCCAAACGGCTGAAAAAATCAGGCGTCTGGCTCGTGTATGCACCACTTACAAGCAATTTTTCTAAGCATTCAGCTCTATTTCGCCCAGCTGGGCCAACTGTTCAAACCGAAAGCCGGCTATGGCAACACGTTTTTTTTTGAATTATATAAGTTTGGGCTCACGATAATCCTAGCCGAAGGCCAGCATCAGGTTCGACCATCACATACATAATTCCAGCGGCAAGTCATTCATATCAATCAACGACATCGCGCCAACAACGTAATGCACTGCATGATTACCACACCTTGGGGAGTGCCTTGGCCACTTTGTCGGTGGATGCCTAAATCTATTTCCGAAACACACCGTAATTTACAGAAACTATGCCCTAAATAAATTCCAGTCTGAGAGAGATTTTGAACAATATCCAAAAAACTATACACGAAAAAAAATAACAATAATAATAATAATGACGTAAGTAGGCCTTCTAAGGGATTGTTTCGTAACGTTTTGGAACGGTTTCTCACTGCTACCTAGTAAGTAGTGTAAAACGGGTTTCAGTTTCTGTGATACCCTTATTCTGCTTTAAATCATCAAACAAGATCATATACTAATAGTGCGAAGCAAACAGGGGTTTCCACTCCACCTCCCAAATGCTTGTCTTGGCAGCTCCCGAAGTCTACCAGGGTCACAGAGGCAAAGAGCGCTTTTGCAAGCGCAACACCGCGCCGAGTTGGGCTTAAGTTCCCACCCATGATATTGGGTGGCCATGGGTGATTGAAACATGGGACATGTGATGGCTGAATGCATGGCATTCATTTCACACGGGGGAAAAGGTTATTGATCATCTCGTGGAACCAAATTGGCAAGTTGAATCCCATCTGGGGCATGGATCACCCGCAAGCCAGGATTCAAATTATCAGAGCCCCTGGGGACTTCTACTAAATCTGTCTGTGCACAAAACGGGCATGGTACCCGGTTCTGGATCTCATGTCCAGTCGCATACAGCTCAGGGCTGTCGGCATCACAATGCCACGTGCAAGATCCATCTTGGATGCTGATCATACATAGCTCCAAGTGGACACCTTTCAAAATGCACCTCCAAGGCATGAGAGGCTTCGAAGCCAGCTTGAAGTTCGGTTGCAGAAAGCCGCAAGGCACTGCGGCACTCAATTGCAGCATCTCTCTGTTCGACGGAAGCCGACGTGCACGGTCGTACGCCAGAGTTCGTCTGTCATAGGCTTGTTGCAATTCAGAGCGCGTCACCGAAAGAACATTTGAATTTTGCATGGTGACATCGCCTTCACCTTCCAGAGTCATCAGTCGGCCGTTGGCCACAGCAAGATCTCTTTCCAGCAAAACGATTTGGCGCCTTGACGCGCCCGACAGATCTTCTAGCTCACCAAGTCGACGAACTGATCGTCGCATCGCAAACCAAAGGGCCAAAATGGCCAGCCCCAGGAAAAAAGCAGCAAAAGAAACCAGTTCAAATAGTTATCAGAACCCGTCTCATCTGCAGAAAAACCAGGTGCGAGACAAATCTCGGATCCTTGTGCCAGGGGCGTGTTCTCCAAACCCAAAGCGCAAACCAGAAAGCAGTGTCTTGAACAAATACTTATCAAGGAGCATGGGCACATACAGTCACAGCAGCGACATGGCTAGCGCGCCGGCCGTTGACATACTTGACAACTTCAGAGGACTGTGCGTAGAAGACATTCACAGCCATCTTGGCATTTGAGGTGGCCAAGTCATTCTGGGCAATGTCGTGCTCAGCATTCATCTTGAACTCCTCATCACAAAAGAGCTCAGCAGTCATGTGTTCATCGGCAGGGACCGCTTCATCCTCAAGGGTCAAGTCATTCTCAGGAGTTTTGGCGTTCTCAGGTTGGAAGTCATACTTTGGCTTCTTGACATTCTTTGAGAGCTTCTGTTTTCCGGTCTTTGTTGAAGATTCCAGCTCTTCACGCTTCTCTTCCAAAGTTTTCTTCTTTGCAGCTACATATCCAGGGTCGTAGAGAAACTTGACCTTTGCATGACGGAGTTTGTCCTGATCGAGAGGACCAAGTGGAGAAAAGCAAAGTCCAACATCAGAGTTCTCCTTGGCAAATTTCAGCAAACGATTTGCTTCAACAGCAATTCCAACCATCAATTCCAACCAGGCCTTTCGTAAATTGCAGAGAGCATCGAAGTACTGGCCTGCAAGTGGGGAGAAGATTGAACTGCTGGCCACTGTAAAGAACCCATCAGACCTCTCAGATTGGAAATCTCTCGCCCTGAGAGTTCAGCTGCAGATCCAACGCCTTTGGACACAGTCACCGGCTTGATCTTCTGTAAATACTTGGTGTGGTGTAGTTTGATTCCATTGGCATCACGCTGGATATCAGCGCCGCAGTAAAACAAAGATTCGCCATCATGCCATTCACGGAAGGTAAAAATGTCTTCAGGGCTGTGATGATCTTCTGGTATGTTGGGGAACTGCCATCACCGGCTCCCAACATGTCGTCAACATGTAGGCCACCAACTGCACCAGGTGAAAACTCAGTGACACCGAAATCCTTTTCAAACACCAAAAAGCAACAAGGATTGAGCAAATGTTGTCTCAGCCCAAGTCCACGGAGACGGCGACACGCCTCGAGGTACCACCTTCTTGGTTAGACGCCCGTATATAACAAGGCTTCTTCAACAGCATTCGAGTTTCAGGCCCACAACCAAGCAGCTGAAAACACTTTGCAGGAAGTTTGATCCACAGCTTTCTCTCCTGTGGCAGGCCTTGAAGGAAGGTGGTGGAGATATCAGATGTCCACAGCAGCCGCTGCATAGTCGAAGTCAATGACAGCAGAAAGTTGCGGGAGAGCCTTGATGTTGTAGGACTCGATGTGTCCAAATTCCCCTGCAGCACATCGAGGTCGTTAAGCCCCGCACTATCAGGTGGCACTTGGCTCTTGGTGAACCGTCAGGGTTCTTGCTCCAAGTCAGTAAGCGCCTCGCCGAAAGTGTGCGCTCGGGAATGGCATTCTCGGTTGTATCAAAAAGTCCACACATCGTGCTCAAAAAAACTCTGCAGCTCTGTAGTTCCTTGCGTTTGGGAGCTTGGAAGAGAGCACGCTCATGAACTGAAGGATCTCGTTCGCTCACCGACTTCTTGTCCTTCTTGCGCTGCTGGCGCATAAACGGCAAATTCTTGGCATAGTGGCAGGAAAACATACAAAGCCCTTTTCGGGCCTCACCATTGATCTGAAACACTGTGGGCACAGTAGTGCCAGTCCACGCACTTTTGGAAGTTCGCTTCTCTGTGCCATCATCGTTCAGGACCTCAATCTGGCCGTTGGGCTGTTTCATCACAGTGATCCGAAGCATCTTTGAAGTTGAAGGCATTCACGTCGACGGTGGAGCGACGTGGAACCACATGGCGTCGAAGAAGACAACCAGCGCGAACTTCCCAAAAGTCGGAGGGGGGGTTCGGTGAGCTGCAAATTTCCGTCCGAATCCACAGTCCAGCCAGCAGGCAGCTGTGAAGCATCAAGATCGGACACTTCCAAAACTTGAGAAAAAGACTCGACATCATCAGCATATGGAGATGCCCTTTTTTGGTCTCGAAGAGGGTTTGGAGCTCGTCCAAACACTTGTGGCAACACATTGACCCCACACTTCACCACGACGTGCACGTTCATAAAGTGAGGCAAGTGCTGGATCCAAAGTTGGAACTTCACGTCGCTCTGGTGTATCGGGTGGTGCAACAGGAGCACTTGGCTGTTGAGCCACAGAAGACAAAGTGGATGCCGAAAGTCCACTTGGCACTTCATGTTGCACCGATGGGGGTGCAGATGGTTCACCCCTCGGCTCTCGCTCGTCAATTCGAATCAGTTGGGGACCCACCACAATCCGTTCTTCAGGAAATCCAAGTAGAGCTGGAGGTGGTAACATGGAATCAACCTCAACTTCAGCAGCGGGAATGGCCATAGGAGAGTCAGCCAAAGTGGTTGGTGTGTATGGCATTGGCTGAATGCCATCATTTCCTGGCTTCTGATCAAAGTCCTCATCCAAATTCAAATCATGATCCAGGTTGCCAGGCCGTGGTGTTGGATCCAAACGAGGTCGTTGGCGAGGATGACCAGCATCAGGGAGTTCTTCCTCATCGCTTTGGATCTCTTCCACATTCCGCTTGTTGGCACGCTTCATGTCCACAAAGCGGGTCACACCACGAGACTTCAAGTTTGCCACTTGCGAGCTTCTGAAAGTCCATCAAGGTTCGAAGCTTCAGGATGCCGGAAGTCAGGCCTCACATGATGAGGTGACCATTGGACTTCACGGTGGGCATCTTCCGCCACTTTGGGAGCCTGAGCAGCCAATGGACTTTTCGAGATCCTGGACTTTGTATTTTGGTTTCCGGCTGGCACATTCAAAGAAGGAGAAGTGGATCCCATGAGTCTCAGCTTGGGGCAGTGCGAGCATGAGGAGCAAGCCTTTGCCCTCTTTGATGATTGCGATGTTGCTCCAAGAAGACGGTCCAACGCCTCCACCACAATCTTGGCCGTCCAACTGCTGCCAAGTTCGTGAGACTTTTGCAAGCTCATGGAGCCTCAAAGATTGTCATCGACGTGTCCAAGATCTACTGATGTGTTGCCTGTTCGAGGTACCACAAGCCCAAGCAGGCATCTCCTGCAGCTGTGCCAACTGCTTTAGCTTTCAACCAAATTGTTCAAGCCGATGTGATGTGGTTCAAAATTCTGGACAATGTGTTGCACGTTGTCGATGTGGCCACCAAGTACCACGCTGCTTGTGTGGTTCATGATGAACGGAACCAAGACCTTCAGAAGGCTCTCCAATGCACCTGGTTTCGTCCACTTGGTGTCCCTGCAGAATTTTGCACTGACGAAGGACGTGGTTAGGCCGCTGATGATATGTTGGGCTACTTCACTGGCCAGAACCTCAAGCATACGGTTTCTCCAGGAGAAACCCATCAGAAGCTTGGTTTGGCCGAACGATACCATCAAGTTCTTCGCGAAGAGGCTGAGATTCTTCATGACAGACCGCAATGATGTCACCTTGAAAGATTTGAAGGCCGTTTTGGTGTGTGTCCTGCCCCAGATCACTCGCCGCAGCCAGCCGACTGTTGCTGCCGGCTACAGCCCTGCTTTTCCAGGTGACTTGCTGCAGGAACAGATCAATCCTGCTGAGCTTGGTGATTCACCCAGCTTTGGATCCATCCTGGAACTTCGCACTGCGGCACATATGGCATAGGTCAAGGCAGAGCAAGACTTCGACGAGCTCTACTCCGTCGATACTCCTTGGGCTGAACATTCCCATAAACCCTGGTCAGCTGGTGTTTTAGTGGCGGTATGCTCATGCAACTGGTTGACACGTTAGGTCCAGCTCAAGTGGTGATGAGGCAGGACGATGTTGGATGGGGCATCCCTGCGACTCCAAGAACTGCAAGTATCGGCGAAAAGGGCCAAACCCATTGAGAAATGCAGAGGCACCTGGGCCCAACATAGCCACATGGAGCAACATTGAGCATAGCAGCATCGCCATAACCTGAAGCACTTGAAGTAGCAGGTACATCAACTGGCGTAGTTGGAGCTGGTTCTAAAGGTGGCGTACTTGGAGTGCCAAGTCCAATTTGTTTTGGTAAGGGCCTCAGCCAACACTTCCATATGTTCATCAAGAGTTTCTCCTGATAAAGCTGGGCCAGCTCTTGAAGGTGGCCCAACCACTCTTGGAGACTTTGGAGCCCCATCACCAACTTCATTTGGAGTTGGAGGAATGCCCATCACAGCTTCAGCATCAAGGCCTCGTGACCTTGCAGGTGGCAACGACAAAATGGGAGGCGCAGAGATTCGCTTTGACAAAATGAGTTGTGCTCCAAGTGAAGCATATCCAAACTGCCACGGTGAAGCCTCAACTTCGCCCACCATTTGCATGTCCCACGGTTTTGGGAGACGTCTAACGCACCTTGTGACAAACAACGGAGGACCTCCAGGAACAGCAATGATATGAACATCGTTGCATATGCCTTTTGTCCATGTTGGGAAACTTTTTGTAGACAAGTTGACGAATCCAAGTACACGCTCACCAAAAAGTGCCAGACGTGCAGTGTATGGCATGTTGGCACATCGTTCATAAGCCGTGTGGCTTTGGCGCACAACCAAACGATTGTGCAACCAACAACTGTGAAGAAGAACCCGTTGATATAGTGGGTGATGACAACCTATCACCTCGCCAAGTCCACAACCTTTCTCAACCTGCTGGATCCAAAGGTTTGCATGCCTTCTGATCACTTTCATGGTGGTTTCAGCAGCACCATTCGAAGCACCATGTGCTGTTGGAGTCATGCGAATGCTATCCACGAATGATCCATCTTCTTCAACGCGCGCAGGAACTGGCGATGATGCTGAACACAATCGAGCTTTGACATATGGTCGAATTCTTTCTGGTCTAGGCGTTGGCTGGGTTAGATCGGTGATTCAATTTTTGCCCTCAGAGCGATGCAAATCAACATGTTGATAGTTGACAGTACATTGTGTCGCAGTGATGGTTTATTGTGGTTGCATACAACTCTCATACACGTTGATGATGACACTTGTGAATTCTGTCAGAACATCAGTTGTTTATCAGCTATGACTGGCCCATTTGAGGCCAAGACCGGTCAACTGAAGTGATCACGATTGCTCATACTGCGACTGTGCCACCAGAGGTTTCGGGATTTATTCTGCATGATGACAATGTTGTGATACCCCCACGTTCTGGCATTCGTTTGCGTGTTTTACCTCCTGCTGCTAGGTTTGACATTGATGATGTTCCAGCTGCTGCAGAAGAATCTGAACAACCTGTGCCTGAACGAGGCGCTGAGGTGGACAACAACGAAGTGGTCATTGATGGAGTGAAACTGGACTCCAATTCTCCTCTCAAAACTTTGGCTGCAGCATGTGAATCACTTGGCATTTCTCGTCGTGGTGGTAAGGCAAAGTGCCTTGAGCGTCTTTGGGATCATTTCCAAACCCAGGAGTTGATTGCAGCTCATGGGGCTCAACATCAATTACGTGGAGATCTTGCAAGGCCTGTGCATTATCAATCTGTACTGGCTGAACCCAGGGAGAAAAGGATTGCAGATCACAATTTGGTTCATCAATTCTTTGCTGCTTGGTGTGAAGTATGTATTGCAAACAAGTCACAACAGGAAGGACATCCAGCCCGACAAGGTGAACCAGCGGGCGCTCATACATGTGTCAGTTTTTATTTCGGTTTTGCATCAAGAACAGAGCATGAACCAAAAGTTTGTGGTCCCTTTGTTCATGATCACTATTCAGGTGCTAAAACTTGTGACAAAATATTGCATGCACCAAAAGGGTCATACGCAATTAGATCTCGAACTTCAACATCTTCATCCAAGTCCCCTATGCTAGGTCCAGGAGCCTCATGAAATCCAGTGAAAACACGCACAGAAGCTGAAGCACCAGAAGAGCTAGCAGGAATTGCCAGAAGAGTAAGCAGTACCGGTCGAGGCATTGGAATCAACCTGGTTGACATTCTTCTGATCACTACTTACGTAGTCACGCTTGAAGTGGCCATACTTGCCGCAGTGCAGGCACTGAGCGCTGGCAGTTGCAGTACGAGTGGAGCCCTTGCTGGACTTACCTTTGCCCTTGTCACTTCTGTTTTTCCCTTTGCCCTTGGAGTATCTTTACTTTTGCGTTTCCCTTTGGATATTCCTTTGATGATTCTGATAATGTCCTTTTCGCAGCTTCAAGCAGAAAAAAAATATTGATGGCTCCTGATCACATCGTAGGGCAAAAGTGGACTGCCCAAACCAAACCAGAAACCTGCAAAACTCAGTGCCAAGATACTGTAAATGACGTCCTCCTTTCTGCGGCCTTGGAATTCCCAGACTGTTCAACTGAAGGGTTTGACCTGGACGACGCTGCAGCGACTGAGGATGTTTACATAGCGTGCTGCAGCCATTTTGACATGTCATAATCATACTTTGATCATGACGGTATTCGGACATGTTTTGAGGACAACAGTGAACAGTTTGATCAGTTGTACATGCATGAGCCCAATGACGTTTGCACCATTGAGAACATCAGAGCGGTTGGATACACCAGCCGATGAGTGATTTGATGGTTCCAAGTTCATAGACGCACAAGGTAGACCAATCCATGTGGAAAGTGTCAGAATTGCTGAGGTCAAATTTGGGCCCGTAATTTTTCGAGAACGTTTCATAATAGCTGCAGTAACTTCACCTTTGATTTCAATGGGCAGACTGCTGAAAGACCAATGCGGACGGCAACATGTTACGTCGACGATTCATTCAGCTGCAATTGCACATGTTGCTGAAATGCTTTTGGCAGTGAACGGACAAGCACAGAGAGCATGATGTCGTCGGGGATGTCAATGCCACTGGGGCAAACATATTCTGCACGCATACGCTCAAGGCCCAACACTTGGTCTAACAAAGGTCCATCCTTTGTAGTGAAACTTGGAAAACCCATCAAGGCAGCTAAAATTGAAATTGCACGACTTCCAGTCCTGGGCATGGACTTCCAGTCCTGGGCATGGACAGCTGGCAAAGTTGACGCCAAACCTCAAACCTATTTTGATCACCAATTTGTCGAAGAAAACGAAGGGGTTTTCCGTTCAAGCGGCCAGTGAATATTGCTATAACGCTGGTTACATCGATTTTTGATTTTTTGCGTTCACCATCCACGCTGACAATTGGGGTCTCAACATGATCGCCTCAACTCGATGAAAGTCAACTTCGAAGTGCTCGTTTCCGTAAAACAGCCACCTAGACACCTGGACAACTCACATTGAAATCCTGCCACCTGGACAACTCAGCCTCATAGCCATTTGGATCAGGTTGTTTAACAACCTTGCTAGCTTCTTGGAAACCTCCACCAGTCAAACCTCTATTGCTCTGCTGGTCACGTAAAGCTACCACCGCATCGCCGGCAGCAGGTGCAGCATCGGTTGCCGCCTGAACCAAGGATGCCACATCCTGCTCAGTCAAAGACGCCATGCAGCGAACAGCAAAAGGCACTAACCTGATCCCTATCTCCGGAGCCCTCACCAGGTTAGTCGGCCACCTGAATCACCGGGTTCCGCTACCATGATTGTTTTCCTTGATTGGCAAACGCCTCGGATATCACTGCTGTACAAGCTTGGCGCATCAAATGGAATTGAAGTAGTTTTCAACTAGACTGTCTGCACAAATTGAGCATGTTTTGCAAACTCAAATGTGTATGCACATGACAGCTATGTAATTATAAGTTAATGGCAAGGGTTGCAACAACGGAAAATTCCATCAAAATGTAAGTTGGTGACCCTTTTTCAATCACAAATTGGAGGTGTTTGGAATCCTGGGGCGTCTTTTGATTAATCTTACATTTTTTGTCCATACGATTCCCTGGGTACCTGGAGGGCTTGTGGTGTTCTAGATTGTTTTTTGTGGTGGCCAGTTTCTTGCGCGCATTTTGACCAGCAATTATGTTAAATGGTGAACCATGGAAAATGTAGGTTGGTCATGCTCAAGTGTTGTTTTCCGTGACAACACACAGGTGACTGGAACCTCCAACGCATCTTACAGAATCTTACATGTTTTTCCTAGGATTGCGTGGGTGCCGTGAAGATGTTGCAGGATTTGGGGTGCCCGTGCTTCGTTCGGGGTGTTCGTGCTTCCCAACGATGGGGCGGTGAGGATTTGGAAGAGGTCAAAATGAAGCATCAGGCCACGCTCGGAAAAGAAAACTGTTGTGTCCACCCAAATGCGGTCAGATACAAAAGGGGAAAAACAAAAGAATGTAAGTTACACTTTGTTGCCCCGCCAATTTCCACGGTCGCAACATGCCTGATGTTACCCTAATTTTTTTTGACCGGGTCAATGCCTGCAGAAGTCGCTATTTACATTCTTAATTCCTAGGTTCAAATTACAATTACCACCTTTTAAAACAACCCGAAACATATAAATTACATTTTGCCAGGTCTCAAAAAAAAAAGGCTCAAGGCGTTGGGATGATACAGAAATGTTGTTCCTGACTTGGATATAGTACATGTTTTGGCACCTGCATGGGGGGGTTTGGAAGACGAATGTCGTTTCGAAACAGTTTGAACCCAAACCTGGTTTTGACAGTTTGTCTCTTTGCAGGTGGTTGCTACACTTGGTTGATCTGATACCCTTGGTAAGGTCTGAGACAAACGCGTGGAAACAGTAGAAAAACCGTCATGCGTGGTTAAATGCGCACACGCCTTGCCGATAAAAACTCGATTTAACAAGTCCCATGTTTTTTGGAAACTATCTGCAGTTGGATGAATTGGGTGACAATGCGGTGTTAGAAATGAACGAGTTTTATCGACGAATCATCGGTTTGATGGATTGGTGGCCAGCCTTTCATACGAGGCCAGATACAATGCTGAGTTCTGCGCAGCAACCTGGCACTGCTAGATTTGAAATTATTCCCAACCTGGCACTGTTATATAGATTTAAAGTTGCCCCATCGAGAAACACGTGGTTGCATGGGGTTGGGTTATTACATTCTGAATGGTGCATGGATCAAAATGTTACACATTGGTCAGGACACTACAATTGCATGCCTGATTTTGCATTACTGCGGGCCACTGTGGTTTAAAGAGGGCGGATATTTCCCCGAACCAAGCCTACAAGGGCACGAATGTTTAAACTCGAACATTTGTCGGGCGTGGTTGGGTTTCAACGTGTTTCACCGATAGGGTAGTCGGTTTCACAAGGTCATTTTTCCCGGATGCCTCTGACAACGGACAAATGACGTTGCATAATTTTTCAACAGTTTCCATCGATAGATAATGTGTGATAAGGTTTTATTTCTACGGTTGTGTGAGGCACAGCAGGGCAAAGTACCAGCAAGATTCTTAAAGAAATTGTTGGACCGTACAATCGGCCTGTGGATCGGTATGGTGGTGCATCCAGCAAAAAAAATAAAATCCAAAATCCGCCAAAATGAGAACACGGCGTTGTATGATTGCAGGTCCACGGTGCCATTCTGCAGGCACCGATTTGTTTTGTATGTTCCATGGCGTAAGGTTGTCAGATGGGTTTAATTTTAACACGTTTCTCGTTAGTCTCTTAAGCTGTCACACCCTTGGCACTCTCTCAACTAGCATTGTTGTCATTCAATCGCCGCTATCAACGCGTGCAAACAGCTGATTATACAAGAATGAAACCGTGTTCCGTTTGAAATTTGGCAGGTTGCTGGCACGCAAATAAAGCAAACACATATTTTTTAAGGGTTCCGTTGATTCAAAAGTTGCATTTTTTCGAGCGGTTACTTTCATGTCCGCGTGTTCGTTTCTGTGGAACTTCGTTGCATGTCTCGCACGAGCGCGTAGCAAAAAATTAAACCGAACAAGGACAAAAGTTTCCGTGGAACTTTTTGGACGAGTCCCGGACACGGTTTATCATGTCTGTGGAACTTCTTCGGATGTGTCCCAAAAGGGATTAGCGAGAAACGAAACTGAGCGAATACAAAAGTTTCCGTGGAATTTCCTCTGACGTGTCCCGGAAGCGGTTTATAAACGAATCAGTGAGTTGACGTTGAAAATTTTCGCCGGTTGCGAAGCAGGTTGTTGACGTAACAAATTGCACACAGTACCCTTTGTGTTTTGTTCCGGATGTGTTTCTGTGAACAAACAGCAGCTATCGTTCATGCTATTTTGTGCCAAAAAGGCCTGACTATGCAAAGTCTGAACATGGTTTTCATGTCCACATGAAAGAATGATTTCACTCACACCACGTCTCGTTTTGTGCGTGTCATCCTTGCTGCTATGACTGCCATGCCACACATGAGCACAGTTGAAAGAACTTCGTACTCCTCCCCAAAAGAATAGGATCTTCAGGTTTTTTTTTGCACACCCTTGGATTCCATTTGGCATCTATGACGTGCCTTCCAGCGCTTCTTTCTGAGACAGCCATCAAATGAAAAACCATTGAAATTTCATCCACGCATAATCCCATGCAAATCTTCCACATACCTTAGGTATGCTCCAGCTCTGTTGTTCTCACCTCTGTTTCGGATTCGTCTGAAAAGTCTTTGGCAGACTCCTCCGACTGAAGTGATCACCTCCATAGTCATACCAATAGGTCGTACACTGGCACTTGCATCCAAGACAGTGATGAGAGCGCCTTGTATTTGAGTTGCGTCTTCCCAAGCCTCACGGGCCAACGCAACATTTTGTTCGGCTCTCATTGCTTCCATCAAAACTGGAAATGCCGGGCGGTGGAAGGCAATTCTTCATGTTCAGTCAAAGTTTCTTCTCCACCACCTTCTCCCTTGGCTGTCATGTCTGTGTCTTGAGCTTGGTTTTGTTGGTGATTCCATAGGACGAAGTTGGCTCTCTCCTGAATGAACATATGGCTGCTTTGGGCTGCAGAAACGGTTTCATGTTTGAAACCTCCACATTCCATCAATCCATATCTGATCACATCTCTGGCATCATCCAAAACTGTCAAAGCATCACGGGCGTCCTCCTCGTGGATTGTTGCCCGAGCTGCAAGCCAATCCAGTCTTTCGCCCATTGATTCTACGGCATCACGCATCCATGGGAAATTGCACGTTGGTCCACAGAGCCAAGTTGCATAATCGTAATGATCTGCAAGTTGTAGTTCAACATTGTCAATGTCCTTTCTGATCTGCTTCCATTTGCGCCAAACAACTAATCACCAAAACTAAAAACATCTTTTGTAACCACAAAGCCTGCAGAAATTGCGCACGTATTGGTCCATGCTTGTTGCATGCAGTTGGTCTTTGCACAAACTGTCTGTTCCAGTTTGGAGTAGTTTTCAACTAGCAAACTGTTACACATGACTATATATATATATATATATTTATTTATTTATTTCTTTATTTTTTTAAGGGTTGAGTGCACTGTTCACATCTCTATACCCCGCCTTTGGGTTGTGAGTGGTTGCTCACTCATCTTCCCAAACTAGAGTGAAAATACCTACGGTAAAACACAAACTAGTTCAAACAAAATCCAATAGGACATCATGTATGTCCCATTGCATACGGGCCTTGGACTTTCCATTGTAAAACAACAGCTTGTATCACAAACTGAAACGGTCACATGTCATTGTCACCGTGTGACCATCTGCTATGTGAAACGGTCAACATGAGATCGGGTTAGCTCGTGTCTGACACTTTCTGCAAAGTGGAAATCTTTGAGCTCAGCAAGATCAAGTTAACTTGCTGCAGCCACAACTCACCCAGTAGGATCAGGTTAGCCTACTGCGGTGGTTCATTTCTCTCATCAATTCCAATGTCCTCGAGATACTCACGGAAATCCAATCGATGAGAAGCTTGTAGTAGCTGTTCTCCATTGACTCTCATCATGGCTTCGTCGTGCCATTGCTGCCACAGCTCACCATCAGAAACCTCATGCCGCTCCAAGAAACTATACCTGTGGCGTTTCTCTTCAATGGTTTCCGGTTCATCTGAGTCTGATGGGCCTGTAGCTGCTTCACCTTCCGGTTCACTTTCATTTGATTCATTCTCATCTGCAACATCTCGTTCTGAACTTTGGTCACCATGAACATCATGCCATGCCAGTAAGCAGGGTCTGAAACTTCAGATACCGTAGATTGCTGGTACCTTGCAAATCTTCCCTCAGCAGATTCTATCTGTTCTCCATCGCTGTCAAATTCAGCCTCACGCATTTGTCGCACTTGACGTGCTGCAATGTCAAATGCAACAGCTCCTCGTCCACATTGATGAATCACCATTGACTCTGTTAAATGAGCACGTGGGGAACATTCATCATCGGTGAGGTCTGTCAACGATGCAAGGTTGTCAGCCATGTTGTGCTGTTCATCTGCTGAAAGACCACGCACACACAGTTTGAGCATGTCCTGCAAACCAGACTTTCTCTCATTGTTGGTCATCATGCGGTTGCCTCTCACCACACGTTTATGGCATCGATCAAACATCCAGTAAAGAATCCCTTCTGGCCTGAAAGAACTGCTCTCGAAAAGTCCTGGGTATCGGGCTCCAAGACTTCGAGGATTCATAGGATATCTGCTCGGTGGCGGTTCACTTCCAGGTTCAACCTCTCCATGATTGGACCTAGATCGGCTTCTGTTCATACCTGATCCAGGAAACATAAATACCACGTAGAGCATGGCCATCACAAAGAATATTGCAAACATCAAAGCATGGATTGGGCTCACAGCACCGTGCCACTGACCCAAGGCTTCGAAGGTTCGTGATGCAATACCACGAAGTGAAAATCCATCGGCCATCCCTACAAGGCTGCAAATGGAGAGAACCCTAAGAAACTGCTTTGCACATTTGTTTGACTTGGAACATGAAACATTGTCTATTCCAGTGTCCATTGTTTCTCGGACCATCTTGACTTGTTGCTTCAGAAGTTCTCTGGACTCCATGCGTGAAAACTCATGTTCACCAACTGGTTCATCATCAACAACAAAACCAAGAAGAAAAAGTAAACTGTTGAAGCGATCCCTGTTGAGGCTCTTGGTGTTCAAATCAGCCAAGTTGTAATTGGTCTTCACCTGT
>Ga0126342_10007388_pt1 | contig 19609 bp, 13 predicted proteins | sample Cyp1metagenome_FD_92528 | JGI IMG/M metagenome (GOLD analysis project Ga0126342, IMG submission 92528) | Coral microbial communities from Lord Howe Island, Old Settlement Bay, Australia - Cyphastrea 1 metagenome | ecosystem: Host-associated > Invertebrates > Cnidaria > Coral ... | reverse complement strand
GTTACGTTACGGCTGATAACCTGTTTTACAGGTCTACCCAGCCACAATGCAACTACAAGTAGACGCTTGTTTCTTGAGCCACGCACGACGTACATAGTATATATACAACCAGTGAGACAATGTAAAAACAAAACTGCTGCTTAACAAACACCTGCATATATCCCATTCCATCCGCATATCGTGGTCGGCTTTGCAGTGGACCAAATCAATCATTTCTATATAGACTAACCCATTTGTATGTATATATATATATATAAATATATCGCCCCGAGGTATCCAATAATGGATACCACTTTGAATATTCATAACCCCCCATCCAATCCCCTACCTTTTAAGAGTAAATCCTCGATTTGCATCATATTTGACCACTACAGCAGCAAACTAGAACTCATCATGTTTTGCATAACCACTGTTCCCTTCCATAGATTCCGCATGCCATCATATTCCGCGTACCATCCGGACAACCAAGCATTTCTAGGTCATGTTGCTTTGGAAACTGCAGCTTTTCCACGGCGAAGTTTATTGACCGAACGGTAACGACTATCATTCTATATCATCCTAAACCTTCCTGTGATTTCGCATATCACTACCACCAACCATTTCTAGGTCATATCACTGCAGGTTGTTGAAACATATCCATTGTCCATATCACTATTGAAATTTGCCCATAGAAAGTTCCTTGATTTACCCATTTTTCCCAGTCCCACGATATCAACCTTCAATATCCCCACTAAAAACTTTCCATTTCTTGATGGTTGCCGTTAAATCTCATTAAGACACCAGTGGTTAATGATGGTTAATAGTGGTTAATAGTGGTTAATGATGGTTGATATTGGTTCAATGGATCGGTTAAATATGGAAAAATAAAACGTCGGAAACGCCATGATCTTCATGGGAAAATCGATGGAAAATCCTTAAGCCAATCCATTGATTCATCATTGAACCAATATCAACCATCATTAACCACTATTACAGTAACCGCTGTATTAACTTAATGGGATTTAACATGATTTAACCATTGAACCATCCGTGATACTCATCTTGCCATGTCTCAAATCCTCCACCAATTCAAAGGCCTTCGATGAATCTCGCTGATCCACCAGGGCCTCGACGCGTCTGGCAGTGAAACATCAATAGATTGTTCTTTTGTCCAAAGAAAACCTTGGTTTATAGATGTCTATACCAACAAAATATACGGATTATAAGTGAATTACACAATATATCATAATATATCCACCTTTTTGAAGGTAGGAACTGCTAGGAACCAAAACAAACACCATCCCATAGGACTTCAATCGCCCGGCTACCCTCTGGTGACTAACAGTTTGCTATTGAACGTGGCCATAGAAAGTTCGTTAATTTGCCTTTTAAACATGCATGGTGATTTTCCTTAGCTTTTTGATGTTTTTTGTATGTTTATCGGAGTGAATCCCAACTATTATAAGAACTGGTTATCCCATTTTGTCACCTAATAATGTGTTTACATCCCGATTACAGTATTTACATCTCAACTATATCCAATTTTATACCCCAGCCAATCAATATGTACTGTATATCCCACTTATATCCCAATTATATCCCATTACATCCCCAAAATCATGGTTGGTTGTGAGTTGTCCCATGAAATATCTCATGAACCATTTCAACCTGCACCATCAGTCGTACTACATACCATACTCTAAAAAAATACCCCACCGTGGTTTCGCAGTAGATCTCATGAACACAATGAAGCGAATTGTACATGTTCTTGAAATTCCTACCACTTTTGCACTTACTGAAACTGAAAAATTGCACAGGGCGAAACTCCTGCGCCTGGGCGTTATTTCAAAACCTAGTACATTCAAATACAAAGCCAGAATAAGCCATAGATCAGAACGTCGCATTTGTTCCGTTCCGTCCACTTTTTTCTGGGTATTCATATTGAATACATTCGGATCCATGCGGAGACCCAGATGTGTCACTTGCCATATCTTGCCATCATCCTCCGTGGAGGACCTTGATCAACACCGAAAAGACGGCGATGTCCGTCAGCGCCACTTTTTGCCTGGGCACTGACGGAAGAGAACTCCCTGGGAGATGTTTGCCAGAGGTCTTCCATAGTCATGGCGGTACCCCTTTCTATCCGATTTTCGGATTTTCCCTCATAAACCATCCAGCTATTGGGGTACCTCCATTGATGGAGACCTAGCCTCAGTTCGTTCGAAAAACTTGCTTCAGGCAGGCGAACCCTTGCGTTCATGGCAGATGTATCTATACTTTCATGGGGATTATGAATCAACCAACATAACTGGGGGCCACCACATTGTAAGAATGGTGAGTTACTTCCCTGCCAGTTCCACCCCCCTGAAAAATATGCTCTGTAGTTGGGATCATTTCCCGGGTTGAGAAAACTACACGGTTTAAACCACCGACTACTTTGTGCAATCAACGTGGTAGTGGAATATATCCTACTTGTACATGGGAAAATACAATCTGGACATCATCGAACAAAGCCGGGAGTGTTGAATTTTTCCAGGAGTGGTGATCCATGTCCTAAAAATCACCCAGCCATTAGTGTGACCTGGACCCGCCATGTCTCCCATTCGGGGGATTGACGGCATTCCTATAGGTTCCAAAAACGTTCCATGTCGGAGTGTGACATTACCTGAAGGAAAGACAACACCAACTTGCCACTCTCAATTATATGTTTAATTAAACAGTTTTCTGTGAGTAAAAAATGTAACCTCTTGGAGCGGCTGGATATAACAGCAAATTCCCGCCCCCAAACGATGGCTAAGTTGAGTTATAGCTAGGCAGGCTAGGGTTTTTAATTGATATCCCATACAATTCATAGGTTCAAAGACCGACAAACCACACTCAGCAATCCGCGTAATCCCATGTTTTTTTTTGGCGAAAAAACTCACTGGGCCGGTTCTAAGGAAACATCTGCAGACCATGGCATTGCCATCCAACTCTCGGAGGTTTCCTGTGATTTTTTCGAGGAATTCATCTACCATCTGGTTATTTAACATAGCCATGGAAAATCACCATTTTTAATAGGTAAACCATCTATAAATGGGCCATTTCCCATGGCTATGTTAAATAACCAGAGGGTACATCGAATGTTTGAAGCACAACTGAAATCAGCCACCAGGGACTTTTCCGTGACGATTGAAAAAAAACAGAAAACAACCCAAGCCTCCAGCTTCGAGATTGCAAAATTGTAGTTATTCCCGTCTTTGGCAATTCAAAAACAGTCATAAAGACTAGCTGACATGGTCGTGAAAAAAATGTTCAAATTATTCAAATTGTCCCAACTCCACTTAAAAAACATGACATGTTCTTCGGGGTTATACAATTACAATCATCAAACAGCAGGGATTAATTTGCCATTGGAAAAACACCACTTCACATGTCCAACCTTGGGTACCCCCCAACGAAAGAACATAGCTGGTTAGGTCAATCGGTTAATTTACCCACATCCAAATTGCAGCCAATTAAAGAGTCGGTTGACCGTGAAAAAAATGGACTATGTACCCATCTTGGGGCATGGTTCTCAATCCACGATTAATTTTAATTTGGGTTTATCTTGGAGGATAACATGCCTTTTCAAATTGAACACCTGGAAAAGACAGGAGAAACCATCATCTATTTCAATGTGATATCATATGATATCTATATATCAATAGTATCCCTATCATAGTAACTATATATATATGTATGGGAAAACCACTATCTAGATATGATAGGATAGGATGGATCATCACATGACAGTTAAATCATTTAAATCCCTATCATAGCAATTACTATATATATACACATATCTCAATATACATATATACATATGTATACGTATATATATACGTATCTACATATATGTCCTGAACTCAATATATATGTACATATCAAAATCTATATATATATATACACGTATTTACCTATCTAATATATATATATATATAAATACATGTGATACTTCAATCATTTAAATCCGTATCACAGTAATTAGCTATAAATATATATATATTTATACATACATATATTTACATATTATATATATATACATATATATATACATATATATATATATACACATATGATAGTTAAATCTAGTATCCATATCACCATCACCGTGCCGTATCCTGCGGTCACGTCACTCCTTCATGGCCTCATAGAGTGCCACGGCCTTCGAGATCTGGTTCGCACGGACCAGGCCTCGAAGGAAGGCCTTGTAGAGCCCAGGGGTCCTCGGCCAACCCGTTGGATGGTGAGGTTGGAGCGACTCTAACTGGACTTCTAAAAAAAACAAATCAAAAAACATGTTCCAACATGTTACTTAAGTATTTTTTTAAATATATTCTAGACTACTACGGACGCTTCATATTTGATATACGTCCGTAGTTCAGATTTTTTTTTGACCCGTTAATTATATATATATAATTATATATACATAGTTGTATCCCCTATAAGCCTATAAACCCTAGTTTACCAAGTTATATGTCAACTTAAGCTAGCTAGGGGGCTTCCCCTTGTAGATAGTCAGTGAGTTAGTTCGTTAGTGATTTATATGGGTTCTTAGATCTAGTGAGTGAGTTAGTGGAGTACCGGGTTTGTTTGGTAGTCAGTCGACAGTCAGTCAGCTGATGACTGAGTTATATCATGATATGGGTCAGGATATATCCGTATAACCATATACGTAAATGTTTACATGGGTATGTATATATATACATACATACATATACATATATATGTATACATATGTCGATGCATACATACATTACATTACACTACACTACACTACTATTAAAAAAAAACATATATACAGCATGTATCAACCCACATCAGTCCCAGCATGTTTCGCTCCAGGCGTCAGCTTTGATCCCATGGAGGTCGAGCGAAGCAGGACCTCGCCGATCTCGTTGGCCACGCGGCGGCCAGGGCCGCCGATCTCGGCCTCCATCAACGCCGCCTGGAACGCCATGGACGGTATGAACAGATTTTATTTCTCTCTCTCTCTCTATATATATATTAATAAAATGTTGTTCTAATGATGTATGATTCTATATTCTGAGTTAGTTTCCAAAAATGGTGGTACCCCAAAATGGATGTTTATAATGGAATATCCGTGATGATAGAGACTGATAGAGATACAATAAACATATTTTTGATGATATGATTTTCTATACGTATTGATATGATTTTGATATTTGGATAATATGATGCCAAAACATCATACTTTCTATACATCATGATCATGTGATTTGATTTTCTATCAATGTACAAATAATCTCTACATATAGATAAAATATTTTTCTACAATAATAACATGTCTCTCTCTCTATAAATATATATATCATATACATGTAAATATTGTAGACTCGACTCTATCTATAACTATATATATATGTCGTTTTTTTGGAAACATGCTGTGTATTGCAAGTAAGATTATGGAAGTATGTGTTTAGTATGTATAATATAATTACATAATATTAGAATATTATATAATATTGAACAATACTATATATAATTATATATCATAGGTCGTGATATGTATGTCTATATAGATGATCCTACATGTGACATACGTCCAAGCTGGGGTGTGCTCGCCTCAAGGCGTTGCTCCCTTGTTGTTCAATGGATGGGTCATTATTCTTCTCCAGCCACAGAACCTGGTGGTTTCAACCCCGAATAATATTATATAGTCAGTTGGGGTTACTATTATCTTACTCTTGCCTAGTAGGGAATGGATGGGAATGGGGGTTGCTGGGATGATTATTACTAGTGATTATGGATCATTCCCTCATTCCCTGCGAAGCACCATTATTCTCCAGCCACAGAATGTTCTACATCATATTGCCGACATGATGTTGTCGTCCTGAGGGTTGGAAATTCTTTCAGCATAATCAACACAGCAGCTGTCCTCAAGCGACTGATGAAATGGATTCAAATGATTCATATGCATGGAAGTCTTAAGTATATAAGAAACAACATGTGAATACATCATGCTGGTTTTAGTAGCTATGGACAATCATAATCTTAATAGGTAGATCAACTATAGAAGGGCCATGCTCATCCATTTTCCATATTGGTAGTTTACCAAATTGGCTCAACCTGAAACGTTTCCCATGACATTTTTCCTTAACATTGCCAATCTTAGATACCCTGCAAAAAGCTAAATTCTTTGATTGTTAGTAGATATTCCCATTGATACCAAAAGACTAGTTAGGATTAGTTAGTATCCATGTAAGATTGACCTAGTATCTATCTTATATAATATATCCTCTGGTAAACGAACATAGCTATGGAACATAGCATCTAAGATTGACCGTGACGTTAAGTTCATCGGCGAGCTGCGAGTGAAATCTCGTTGGGTTGAAGGCCGTGGTCGATCAAGTCCTTCCTTAGCGGCCGGCCTGGCCTGTCCGACAGAACTTTTTATGAATTTTGCGGACACAAAATCACCGGCTTTGTTTTATAACTGATAAGAACTTGATATAATCTCATATAATATCTAATATTTATATATATATATATATAAATTTATATGTACATATAATATCTAATACATGTATAAATATATATATATATATATTTGCTGAAGAATCCCTTTCAGAAATCCCAACAACTGTGGTCAGCTCACATGGGGTCACAGCCACACACATCGACATCCGAATCCAAGGCTCATGCAGTCGAAGCATCGATCGGAGCATTTCGCAGCTGAGAAGCCCTTCAGCACTGTGTTGTAGGAGACGACGTCCACAATCTTCTCCTCCCAGTTCGTTAGCAAAGTTGGTTTAGTAGTTAAAATTTTGTTTATAGAGATGTTTATAGTAGAAATATCTATATCAATATCTATATATGTATAGCATTCTACAGTTAAAACTAGCTAAATGGGCAATGGAGTTTACAAACCAAGAAACACAACTTGGGGACATCACATTGTAGTGCTGGACTGAAGGTATCTCAGCTGAGCTCTTGTTGAAGCAAGTCAAAGTTGAAACATAGCTTGAGACATAGCTGGGGGTCTGACACCCAAAATTGCATACTCAGAGGTACCCAACCATTGCCATCCAATGACCGATTACCCTCCGGTAATCAAACATAGCAATGAAAAAAACACAATTTAGTTCGTTGATTTTCACAGCTATAAACCTACATTTAGTTCGGGGATTTCCTCTTGCTAAGTTTAAAAAAACCGAAGGGTACATGTCTCAGAAAAAATCCCAACTTCCCAACTCATGAATAGATCCTCTGGGACTACAAGTGATGCGTCCGAAGTTTGGAGCTTCATATGGCCCCAGCCAGGATGGCCAAGGTGTAGCCAAGAAATATCAAGAAATGTCAAGAATAGGAAGGGATTAATAGCAAAAACATAAGATTGCCAAACAGATTCCTTGCTGTTTTGTGAATATTCCCATGTGTCTAGAGGGTAGTTCACCCCATATTTTGGGGGTAGGAACAATGTCCAATTTTATGTCACTGGGATGAACGAAGACCTAGAAGACTCACCAGATTTACGTATCCCTATAGAAAGCCATATTTGTTGGTTAAACCATCTTTAAATCATTGAACATCCCTACAGATGTATCATTTATTAAACTCATTCATATTCATTTATACCCCAATAAATCCCATTAGGTATATAAAAAATATAAATAATACATATAATATAACATATATATATATTATAACATATATACATATATAATAAATGTGTATATATATTCAAATCATGATCCATCACTCACCATTCACCGCTTGCTTTCCCTTTAAGTAACCGCCTTCAGGTGCCGCTCCATCTCTTTGGCTTCCAGCAGCAAAGCGTACGCCGCTTCGGGGTCACGTTGATTCACACAGGCGTGCAGCGACCTGGGCACAGCCTGGTAGATCTCGGGGGGACGGATTTTACAGCTACGAGTACTGGGGGAAAGCCAAAAAAAAATGACACACTTAAATCGAAAATGAGGGGGGGTGGTCTCTTGTGATCATTTTGTAAGTCTACTGTTAACCTGGCAACAAAGGGTGTGAGTTTGAAGCTGGATTTCCTGATATATATATATATATAAAACCAAGGTTACAGGTTTACCCAACATTGACATTGTTCAATAAAACAATATCTGTTGATTGTTGACTTCTTCGCCTATGAACTAACTTAATCTACTGGAGATTGAACAAAACTCAATCATCCATCAAAATGCTTCAATTTCAATTCAATATTCTTCAATTCATATTTTGTGCTTTGAAAAGCGCCCCGTTTCTATAAATTTCCAACGTTTGGGCCTCGGTGGCTTCCAACTGAAACCCACTGTACTATAACATCACATATTCATTTTTTGCAATGACTATAACTGTACCATGTGTAAAAATGAGAAGCAGTTCTTTCATCTGCAATCCAGGGTTTCTTGAAAAAGGGGTAACCCCAAATCATCCAAGTCATTGGACCATATGAGTGATATTTGTCTTGAAATCCATGGTGTTGGGGATCCCATATGAAACGCAAAGTGAATGCGAAGCATTCCCAGGTTGGACAGCTTCAATCCAGGTGCAAGTTCAGCATGAGGTTGGTCACCTGCGCTGCATGAATGGTCGGAAAAAAAGGGGATACAAAGTGATCCAATGGACCACTGAAATGGTTCGTGGTTTTAAGATGTTTTAAGCGTCCAATCAAAAATTATCCACTGATCATTTTCTGGATCTTACCCATTTTCTGAGTATCTAAAGTCACCATCCAAAATTCGTTTCTATTGCCACATGCAACTCAAGAAAGTTCTTACAGCCTGAACTCATCTGCCTGCTGATAAGGATTCCGATGATCTCGGCATATTCTAAGTGTTAAACAATTACCCATTAGACTGACCAAATTTATGTTGTATATCACCAAAGAAAAACGTATATTTGTTGGTTGAATCGCAGCCCCGGTAAATCTCTGGTGCGACCTTCATGAAGTGTGAGTGGGGAATTCAGCTGGTTTCTCTAAGTCATCTGCGACAATGGTATCGTACAGTATGATATGCACATACGCACACATTACAGAATATCTATGGAATATTGATAAATACATGTCTTCAGAATATATAATATATAAAATATACTATATTATATATATATATTATAAACATAAAAACATGTAATATATAATGCATTATATATATAATAACTAAAATATAATTGCACTATATAATATAATACTATATATATATTATTATTATTGTTTTATTATTCTTATTATTATCATTATTATAAATATTATATATAATGTATATATATACACATATATAATACCAATATAATATGTTTCAAATATATATATATATATATACATATTATAGTTGAATTATGTTGAACAATCTATACGTTACGCGCATTGAGAACTGAAGTTTTGACATCACATAAATATGGATCAACGTTGGGACCCGAGGGTCGGATCCCCGTCGCGTTTGGCACCTCCAAACCCAAACTCCCCACATTTCGGGCAAATTGTTGCTCATGTTCCTAGCTTTGTGGTTTCTTTCTAGCAATACCTATGTGATTCTGTATGTATAATGTACACTATACAGCCATGTCTGGCCATTTTAATGAATATCTCTAGTCTTTCTGCCCAATCTTCCACCTCAGAAAACTAAAACCATCCCCGCCTCAGGCGCCAGGCGGCGAAACAGCCGCAGTGCATCATCGGCTTGGCCCAGCTGGACGTAGCAGCGGAAGTGCAAAATGTGATCCTTGGCCCTGAGCGATGCCTCCGCGTCCGGCGGAAAACATGGGCCATGGGAAATAGGAACATCACACGAGTCCTGGGGATAACTAGGTTATGACATGTTGATAAACCATAAAAAAAAACACCAAACAACTTAAACAACCCAATCATAATCCATATAGGAACTAGTTAACGAACTCCGTGGCCAAAGGTCACTGTATGTTTCTGTAGCCGGTGCCAAAGAACCACGGGGGATTTAACAGACAGTCCCATGGGAACCATCTTTTTTTGGGCGTCAGATGGCGTCAACAGTGAACTGCAGATTTGGAAATTTCATGGTTATTCTATGGTTAATATATGGTTAATACATGGTTAATATATGGTTAAATGATACTTGGATGTACTTAGATCATGTTAGATCTCATATCTCCTAGTTGATCCTCCATTTTTTTGGATCTAATTAAGGGTATATGAACCGTGAATCTGCCACCCAGGACCATAGCTCCGGTGATTTGATCGTATTTTTTCGGGATCTCATTGGGCTGTTGAACCAAAAAAATAACTGGTTGGTGGTGGTTTCAACCCCTCTGAAAAATATGAGCTCGTCAGTTGGGATGATGAAATTCCCAATATATAGAAATATATATATGTATGTATATATATATATATGGAAAAATAATCCAAATGTTCCAAAGCACCAACCAGATAAGTATGGAACCAATCATATGATGGGACATGGATGGACATCGTGCAATACTACCGGTTGGTTCTTGGGGTTCAGCGCGGCCGCTGCCCATTTCGACTTCAATCCCAATTTCTGCTGTGCGTGAATGTCAAACGCAAGGTACAAAAAAACCTGGTTGATTCATCAGGGGGGTTAACCTCAAAAAAGTGACCAGTTGCTACTCAAATGGTACCCCCAATCAAGCAGCGCAGGGGTTTAAAAATCAGGGGGAGTTGACATTGCAACGCAACAACGCAGCTATAGCTGGCAGTTGTTGCAATGATGAGGCGGGAATACCTCAATTGATCGCCATCGAATGGAATGGGGTACCCTATTTTCTGATAAACCCAGGGCTGGCAGTTCTTCAATCATGGCGTTGATTTTTGAACCACCACGAAGCCATCCAAAGCATGTCATGCAATGTGGTCCCGTGAGCTAATCATATGTAACCTCACCGGCACAGGCTGAACCCACGGGAATATCTGTTCAGCTCGCTTGGCTTCACATCCCATATCATCCCATCAATCCATCACGTTCCCAAACCACGACTTCAGGAATTGGGGCCATGGCGGCCATGGCAGAAGGTGAATCCGGGATCCAACAGATTGGGGAACAACTTCTAATGACCAAAAATTCTAAGAATAAAAGCGAAAAGTTGCCACCACCACCCGCTATCCAGGGAACAAAGCTGCTCACAAAACCCGCTTCTGCTTGCGTTGATGCTTTCATTTTTCAGAGCATCTATATCTATCTATAAGTAATATGCTGGTTGGTGGTTTCAAACCCTGTGAAAAATATTAGTCAGTTGGGATGATTATTCCCAATATATGGAAAAATAAAAACTGTTCCAAACCACCAACCATTATGTATATATATATAATTACACACCTAATTTCCCTCTGGCAATTTAACGTAGCTATTGAATATGGCCATTTAGTTCGGTGATTTACCTACTAAAAATGATAGTTTTCCATAGCAAACATCACGTGTTCCGAGCTCCCAACCTGGCTGAACTTCTTCAGTAAGTCCTCAGTATGAAAAACATTGATCACAATGGGCTTGGTGATGTGTAGCTGCAAGTGCTGTGGATATCGACATATGTATAATACTATATAATATTATATAAGATTTTTTAAGATGGTATAGTATTATATAAGATTATATAAGATTATATAAGATGATATAAGATTGTAAAAGATTGTATAAGATTGTATAAGATTATATAAGATTATATTATATCATATTATATTATATCATATTATATCCTAGCATATATTAAAGTATTATATCAAATATAATTACATATCATTAGATATAATCAAATATAGTTATACATATATATATATATATATATATATAATTATTTATTATTACATATTATCATTATCATATCTTATTCAATATCATTATAATATAGTTTATTATATTATATAATATTATATCATATTATATTATATCATATTATATTATATTAAATTATATTATATAATATTACATAATACTATATAATATTTATGCATACACATAAAATATCATATAATTCTATGATGTCATGGGGATATTGCCTGAAGAACACCATTCTCAGCTTGCACCGTTGGAGACCTGGTAGCCACTACGAGTCGCAGACTTATCCAGTCACCGCATCACATACTCAAAAGAGACTCAAGTTAAATTCGGCCCTAAAACTCCAAAAATTAACCACTAGTTGGTGGTTTCAACCTCTCTGAAAAATATGAAAGTCAGTTGGGATGATGAGATTCCCAATATATGGAAAAATAAAACATGTTCCAAACCACCAACCAGCAAGTCAACTTCGGCCATAAAAGTCCAATTTTGACCAAGTTCCATATTTCAACAACAGAAGCCATAGAAATCCATAGAACCCAAGCATTGCTGGCCCCACACTTTCACCCACCATTCGCCGATTCGACCAGGACGCAGGGATGCGTTTCAGCTGCTTGGACTCGAGGCCAGCGTTGATCAAGCAGGAGTAGATCACCTTGTCCACGGGGATGTGACACCTTGCCGGGAAGGTCAGGGGGGATACGGTTGTAGCCTCTGGTAAACATACAAAAAGCGACATAGAAAATGGCCCAGTCGTTAAATAGTGGATTTACTCAGCTATAAAATGGTGATTTTCAATAGTTATGTAAACGTTTACCAGAGGGTAAGGGTTGTAGTCATACTCTCAAAATGAGTCGGAGTAAAGGGGCTGCGTTTATCCGTGATTTTGTCAAAGCTCAGACTGAGTTCTAAATTTTCGGGATTTTGAAAGGTACATCAAACTGTTGTCCCGTGATTTGTTGACTGCCTACGCCCTTTATTCATATCAGTTGGAATACAAGGCACGGGATGTCGACTGTGAACTGGTTGAGGGCAAGATTTTACATCCTACTTGTGATATCTGCATTGAACCCAACGTGACTTCACATGATTTCACAATACCCTCTGGTAATTTAACATAGCTATTGAAAATGACCATTTATAGTGAGTTTTCCCATAAAAAATGGTGATTTCCCATAGATATGTTAGTTTACCAGAGGGTAAATAAAAAGACCACCTGGGCTGGCTGGTAGCCTCTCACAAGCATGAGCATCTTCCAAGGCTGACTGTCTCAAGCTTGAAAAAGCCAGCTGAAATCCTTCTGACAGTGAGTTACCTACATCTTCCCAAGAAGAGAATCAGGAACCGTGCCTGAAATTCCGAACCATCCCATGAATGGAACATCCCAGTCTATCCGGCTTGGGCTACTCTGTTCAACTCACCAGAGTGCCTAGTCGCAAGAATTTCATATGGTTTTCGTCAGAGCAATGCCAGGCTTTGTGGGTGCATTAATGCCCCATGTCTTGAAGCACCGCCCAACAGCTACTCCAAAAACAGGCCAAATACCTGGCTCAATGTGTCAGCAACTTGAAAAAAAATGTCATTTCGGCCATGGCTCAGCGGGTCAGTCGAGCCATAGCTCACCCCGATATTATATATACCTCTCTATCTTACACCCCTAATAAAATGGCTGGTCTTCTACCCCTATCATACCATGGTTGGCTTGATCCAAAATCTGTCTTAGTTTTGAGTTCGGGTGCTTTCTGGCAACTATAGGACCCATCACCAAGTTGTATCAAGAAGCTCAAAAATAGAATAGGCCACCAAACACAGCGCAAAATGTTTTCGACCTCAGGAAAAGAAAACGGGCTGGTTCGTTGGTTGGTCGGTCGGTTGGTGGGTCGTAACATACATAACATAACATTATATATATATGAATATACTATTACATCTTATATTATACAATTTGTATAGATGCACCATGTATTTGTGAAACATCACTTATCGGCATGGCCTAAAATCAGCGACAATTCACTGTGATCAACATCTGTCCGGTGATCATACTGGGACGACCGGACCATCATCGATGAGGAAAAAAACAGACATGCTGATTTTAACGGTTGTAAAACTTATGTAAAACTGCAAAAACCTACTGTATATATAAGTTTGTAATGATTACATTGATTCTTGGGAAGACCATAATATTTGCTTTGGGCCCATTCAAACAAAACATGTCTTTTTAGTACTCGGGAAATCCGATTGGGATCAGAAACACAAAATCAAGTATAAACAATACTGACAAACAGCTTTCTGGGAAAACCGGTCCACAGTTTGGAAAAACAAAAAACTTAGCCGCGCAGCTCGACAACATCTTCAGGGTAAGTTGCCAAAACCTTGGTGGCGGAGACTTCCGGTGATGGTGATATAATCATGAAACCAAGGTTTGCCCAATCACTGTGTTTTTTTCCCCATAATGTATAAATATACTTATATATGTATATAGCATAGTGTGATCTATGTTTTGATTTACGGTATGTTTGATTGATGTCACTGGTTTGTGCCCATCAAAGGGTGCCTAACTTGGTTTAAGATGTTTAAGCATGTCAAAGCATGTTTGCTAGCAAAGCCAGGAGATGGATCTCATTTGTTGATCTCATTTGTTTGGCTCCTATTTATTGTAACTTAAGCATTCCCTAAAGATCTATAAATATATTCCAGATATTCTCAGTTCCATGGATCAAATTCCTTGGATTTGCGATGGCCCAACACACAAATTCCCCAGGGGATTTCCCAACCTACTCAGCAAAGCCAGGTCTTCAAGATGGTTATATATCACACTATATCCCCAGTATGTGTCTGGGTAAATTTTAATATTTCACTCACCTGAATTGTTCGGCTATTTGGGGATATTTTCCCGAATCCTAACCAACCTAACCATGATTCCAGTGAGGGAGAACAGTGAGGTCGTTATAATTTACCCAGTATGTGTGTATGTATAATCATATATCCCCAATCAAATCCCCATATTTGTCAAATCCATAAATCCACATGACCATTACACAAAATCTCCATAACTAAAAAATGCCACCCCAGAATTGTCAAGCCATATAAGATACCCTCTGGTAAACTAACAGTTTCCTATTGAACATGACCATAGAAATAGTTGATTTACCCAACTATAAAATGCTGATTTTCAATGGTTTTTTGTATGTTTACCAGAGGGATCCAGAGGGTATATCCCAGTAAATCCCATTAGATCCCATTAATTCCCATTAAGTCACCATAAAACCCCATTAGTTTTCCTATTAAGTCACCATAAAATCCCATTAAACACCATTAAGCCACCATAAATCCCATTGAATTCCCATCAGTTTACCAGGGATCATTATAAGTCACCATAAAGCTCCGCTGAGGAATCCCAGGAGCTCCAAACTGGGTTTCATCTTGATCCGCTTCATTGTGCGAAGTGTTCGCTCAACCACATCCAACTGGCACTGCGGGATGTGAGGGGTCTGCGTCTGCTGGGGGTTTCCTAAGTCATGGGGGTACCCCAAAATGGTTGGTTTATAAGGGAAAATCCTATTAAAGTGCATGATGTAGGGGTATCCCCATTTTAGGAAACCTCCATATGGTTTACTAGGGTTTAACAGGGTGTAATAGGGTTTATTTAGTGGGGTTTGATGAACCTATTGGGTTGGTGTGAAAATGGTAGATTCACTGATTCACCCCCAAGATATTCTTATTTATCACTGGAGTTTGAGGTACCTTATTTTGGAGACAACCCTAAAATCAGAATGGGGATCTAAATTTAAATCTGCATCCTTCTGTTTTTGTTGGTTATGTTTCTATGTGGAAAACAAGTGGGCACACTTCATACTATGATGAACCGCCATCTCCCACCGGGCTCTAGCCATGATCAGCTAGCGGCGCGTTCGGTGGATGTTCAAACACAAGAACTCAGAGAATTGATTTGAATATTTATATAGTTAACTTTGTTAACCAAAAATACATATGATGCTGAATCACAACTTTGAGGCATGATCATATGGCCCAGGGTGTTTCAGCACATGTTTGGTAATAAACAAAGGATTCAAAATTTGCTCCAGAAGAACTTCTTGCACCCAATGTCGTCCATTTGAGATTCCGACAACACGTACAGCAAGATTTGTTACCACTTTGAGGTGAGAGCTCTGGCCAAACCTTTTGAAACCACCCAGTGCCAATGAAGATCCCCAGGAACAAACGCTTTGGATGACCTCGTTCCACTTGAACGATCAACACGAGGATTGCATGATGAACAATCCCCAAATTGACCATTTTTATTGGTTGTGTAAACCAATATAAACCATCCCCAAATGGTACGTTGATTATTGGGTTGCCCACATTGACCCTGATCAATTTTAATTACCCTCCTGTAACTAACAAACAGTTTGTAGCTTATTTTAGTAGAACCATGTTTTTCCACTACTATGTCAGTTTACCCTAGGGTTGATGGTTGATGTTTCATGATGTTTCCATCAATATGGCTATGTCATAGCCCTATGGGATAGTCATCTCTCCTCTCTCCTGCCTTGCTCACGCGAATGCCGGACTGTACTAAGGAGGTAAAGAGCTCCTTGCCCGAGCCATCCCAGAGGATTCCGTTTGGAAACGATACAAGTTGTGCCACCAAGATCATAGCCTCGTATCGACCAAACATGGGGAACCAACAACAGCGGGAATCTATGGTAGATGTTTGTGCTAGCTAAGTTAATTTAAGTTATTACAATTCAATTTAGAAAGTATAGTATAGGTACAATACCATGACGACTAGAGATTTCACGAAAATTGTCATAGGGCTGTAACCATCAACTGTATGGGATTGTAGTTGGGATACAAGCCCTAAACCATCATAAAACTATTTAAACAAAAAACACAATGGGATTAATCGGGTCTACATAGTCATACTTTATAGTGTTGCCGTTAGATGGGGTTGAATCAAAGTAATGGGGTTTTATGGGATGTGGTGCTCCCAGTTGTGCTTGTTGGATGATATGATAACCCTCATTCACTAAACATATACATATATAATCATAATATATGTAATAATGTGTATATATATACATAGAATGTATAAGCCATAAACCCTTGTCAGCCATACTAAACATAACTTGGGGAGACCTAGGCATCAACGTAGGCATCAGAGATTCCAATAAGTAATTTCCAGAAAACGAAAGCGTAATCCCCCAACGAACAAGAATGCGGAATTCTGCAAAGTCTCGGGAATAGATCCACAAATCGGTGATTCATGTTGTATAGGGAGCACGCACAAACCCATGCACCCATAGGGCTGGAAGTCATTAATTAGTCATTTTGGGTGAACATGCGATGAAGGGATGGACCCGCAAGATTGTGCCCCACATGGGGCCTCTGCTTTTTTTCCCATGCCGTATCATAATTTCCCCATGAACACAGCCATTTTAGGATACCTTGCAAAAGGAAAAAGTCGTTTGTTGGGAACGATATTACTCCATGAGCTTGGCTAAACATGTCTCCACTTCGGCGTTCTCTTGGCCATTTTTGTTGCCGACAAAATCATTGTTTGGTCGCCTTCATCCCCATTTAGGTGAAACAAAACACAGCTTTCTACCAGCAGCACCATGGCCACAAAGAAACCCGCCTCGGTGAACAGAACTTCCAAGCCATTTCGCTCGCATCTGCGGTACCTGATCCACAGTTTTAATGGGACAATTTGGATGATACACCAGTTCATGATAGTAACACATTTCAAAAAAATGAAACAAAACACAAACACTTTAGTATTGCTTTTACATGCTTTTACTATCTTTTACTAACATTACAGCAGTGGCTTCTTATGGTCATTACAATCACAAAATGGATGTCCTAACATCGCACGAGCCCCGAAAAAAACCAGGGTCCATGTTGGTTTTTTCTCGCCCAAAAAATATCAAAGTTTTCTGCCGAGGTCACCATTGGCCCATGGAAACCATTCTTTAGGATAAACCATCCCTTTTTTATTTTGGGATACTCAATGACTACCTGAATCATCCCAAATCCACTAATTCGCGAATAGATATGCCATAAAAAGTTGCCATAAAATCACTTCCCACCAAATTTGCCATCACTCTGTTGACCCTTAAGTTGGACTCACCCGTTCCCCGTTCGATGCATCCGGGGCTTCCGGTACACGTTCAAGGCGCGGGTGAACTCGCCGTTGCCCTGGCCCCAACCAGTTTCGATGGTCCCAAAATGTCCCAAAGATGGGGAGATACGCTAAACCAGACTATTACTAAACATTACTAAACCATGTTTTCTAGTGCTATCTAAATATATATATATATATATATAATAGATATATATATATAATATTAAAAAATATATATATATTTAATATTAGGGGGAAGGGATGAAACATGATGAAACTGTTGTCATAGGTAGAAATGGCTGGTAGCAAATTCCTTTGCTGCTTAGTCAACGTTTTTTTTCATGTCGTGCCTTGAACAAAGGCACACTATCACTAACCAGGCCATGGTTGAGAACATGGGTTGCTGATTGCTTAAGCTGAAGGAACACCCAGGATCAACTCATCCAAAACGTAGAACTTTGCCGTAAGGTCTTCGAGAGATTGCTACGATGTGGCTTTAATGATGTTTAATGATGTTTAATGATGTTTAATGCACATGGGGGTTTTCTAAGATGGGGGTACACCATGGTACACCCAGTTATCATCCATTTTATCTTCGGATTTTCCATGAAATAAACCATCCAGCTGGGGTATCACATGGTATCACCATATGGAAACGCCATCATGGCGATCCGGACCCCGACCCAAGCCCATCGCGGCCGGACTAGGAAAGAAAACATCAAGAGATTCGCCAGATTCTGGGAAAACATACATATTAGCCATGGTATAGATGGCCCATAGAAATAGATGGTTTACCTATTAATCTATTAAAAATATTAAAAAATGGGTGGATTTTCCATGGCGAACTGTTAGTCATAACCAGATGGTATAACAAATTCCAACATCAATTGGAAGGTGTGCAGCATCGAATAGCTCGCAAGACATCCAACAAACATGCACTGGGTATGCGCCAAAATTGGGCTACGATGATGGATGTTGTTCTTGTATCCTTTGGCAATTTCACACATGTCTGCAAACGGGCCATTGTCCAAAACTATGTATCCACAAATGGCCCACTTATATATATATATATATGATTTACTAATTTACCTATTAACAATGGTGATTTTCCATAGCTATGCTAAATTCCCAGAGGCTATCCGCCGTAGCTCATCTTCCGCCTGATTCAAAGTGATGCCCCTACCATCAGGTAGCTAAACTTCATGGGGATTTATATAAACGTTTAATCATCATCAACTGGTTGGTGTTTTCAAGCCCTCTAAAAAATATGAGTTCGTCAGTTGGAGTTTTTCTTCCCAATATATGGAAAATCATAAAATTCCATGGTTCCAGTCGCCACCAACCAGATATATTGTTATTCCAATTATTAACGATAGATTAACCATAGATTAACCATAGATTAACCAGGAAAATTCCATGGTTCCAGTCACCACCAAGCAGACAAGAGTCGACACTTGATGGTTCACCCCAGGTTTGACCCCACAGAAAGGGATGCTTTACATGGTTTACACAACCTATTTCTGGTGAAATTGGACTGTTTATTTAGATGTTTATTGATTATTTGGTTATTTAACATAGCCATGGAAAATCCCTTATAAATGGAGGTTTTAATGGGAAAATCTGTTTTGCCTCTTGCCTGTCGTTCAGACAGTTTCTGCAAAGCTTGACGTTTGATGACAGATTCAACCACAGAGTCTTCAAACCTTGACGTTTGGTCATGACTTCAACCTCGCCACGAATTGTG
>Ga0126342_10007387_pt1:0-17500 | contig 19609 bp, 17 predicted proteins | sample Cyp1metagenome_FD_92528 | JGI IMG/M metagenome (GOLD analysis project Ga0126342, IMG submission 92528) | Coral microbial communities from Lord Howe Island, Old Settlement Bay, Australia - Cyphastrea 1 metagenome | ecosystem: Host-associated > Invertebrates > Cnidaria > Coral ... | reverse complement strand
GGGGAAGCAGCATCGAGGTTGATACAAGTTACAATACAGAATTGTAGAGATATAGGGCATATATTATAGATTATTATATTATGTATACATGAGACCTTTGAACCAGTCCCCACCACCGAAGGTTGTTGATGTTTTGTTTTGATCTTTGAAGAAGCTTGAACGGAGAAACGACGTGAAACAACTCTAAGTACTAAGTAGACTCGAAATGGAGCGCTATGACCTGAGATATACCGTAATCGGTAACGATTCGCGATTATTGGTGCCTTTGCGTGTTGCATTTTCCATCACCATCTGAGATGATCCAGTCAATTGCAGTTGTGGCCACCTGTCACCAATCATGCGCCGAAAAGGTGGAGAATTGAATCCGGCAGTTTCGTTGAGTCACTCAGACACGAAATGCTGGGTCTGTGATGTTTCACTGCAGGGTCTAGGCAAGAAAGAAAACCAGGGTGATCCAGGGTGTATAACTGAAAATTACCAGGATTTCAGCAATTCAATTCTATTTCCATTTGTTTGAGTTTGGCATCACTACACTACTAATAATTCATGGTGGACAAAAAGGATCCTTACCAATGCACTGCAACAGTTCTGCACAATTTTGCAACCAAAGCACAAGTGCATCATCCGAGGACGCAATTTTCCCACCTGGAAATATCACATGGAATTCAAATGGGGAGTTGCAAATCCAGCTATACAGAACTCAGTCACTTCTGGTGATTTCTGATCTTTTTTTTTCCATTTTCGGTCGACCCGCAAAGATATGCCACAGTAACTAAGCAGTAGGTGGGTGACATCCGTGCCCAGTAGTCATTATAATATAATATTATACTATATAGTAAATATATACACTTATAAATTATAATGCATCTGTATCTACACATACATATCTACCTATCTAACTAGCTATATCTAGCTATCTATCTATATATATATATAATATTGATGACCCGGCTAGCTGAGGCATTTACATGGCCAATGTGGTGAATCCTGGACACCTGGGCATTGGCCCATTTGGCCACTGGGCAAAGAGCTGGGGGTCACCAGCATCCAGCATTGATCAATCATGAAATTTACCGATTTTATATGAGTTTTGATGAAATCACTTAGAAATCACTTAGAAATCACTGGGAACACATTGGGTATCTAACATCCACACATATCATTGGGTATGCGACAATATTGGTATTTCGATGTATTGTTTTTGGCAGTGAGTCCGAACTTATCCATAAGAGTTAACACTTGTGCCATCCGCATAATCCTTACATACCCATTGGGATAATCGTGTAAATCATATTCCCACTCCCATTAACATTCCATCAAGATCCCAATCCCATGAGTCATCCAGAGGTTTTCATCCTTTTGTTCAACCGGCCCAGTAAATTTGGCCTCCTTCGTCTTCTTCGAACTCTTGGGCGGGGCCTTGGCGGCGGGCCTCTTCCGCCTGACAGAGACGGGGGCGGGCTCGGCGGCGAAGGATGACAAGGCGTGGAAGGATGCTGGGGAGTGCAGTTCCACGCTTTTTTTTTGGATCTCAACTTGGCTTAAGCATAGTTGTTACATGATGTTACATTACCATACCTGTTGAGTGGATTAGATGAGTGGCTTAAATAACCATAGTTGTGGAATAACCCCAACTGCACCCCCAAGTTGGGAGAAAAATCATTGGAAAATGGGTGGAAAGCCCTAGAAAAACATAGAAACACATGGATAGTTTGGGCCAAGAACTTGCCAAAAGTCTCGTTTTTAGAGGTTGAAACTTTGGCGCCCAAGAACCAGCCTAAATCGGATGGAATAAAGTATAAAGCTATCTCACCAGCAAACTTCGATGCTATCACTATCACCATTTAAATGGATTTAAATGGATTTAAATGGATTTAAATGGATTTAAATGGATTTAAATGGATTTAAATGGATTTAAATGGATTTAAATGGATTTAAATGGTGAAATTGGACAGATACAGTAAACCGTTAGTCATGATCAACCACGGCAGTGCAAGGATGCAAACTGCGACTGATTTCCCTCTTGATCAGCGTTGCTGGGGCAGGGAAAAATACCTAAACATTGACACAACATGACTAAAGTTGATTAAACATTTCTATTCATAGGTAGTCTTACCATAGTTCTTAAAGGAATTTAAAGGATCTACACAGATCTTTGGCTTTGGGACTTTTGTTCCATTGTTTCACCAGGTTCCAGTGGAGGAGCCCAAGGAAGTGCTGGACGCCTAAAAGCGACGCTGCCGACGCTGACCGATGTCGAAAAGGGGTGGCCGAAGGCTTCGATGGTCCAATTGGTCAAAATATGTTCCTTAAGAATCCTTGACACAGATATAGATCAGGTATAGATCAGATATAGATCAGATATAGATCAGATATAGATCAGATAGACATGTATTTTTTTGGGGTATACCATGAAATTTATGAACTATCGTATACTCCACACAGCCAGATACCAAGGTTTTGATAGGGTGATTGTGTTTGAATAGAACCTGTTTTTAATGGGGAGGCCGAGACCCATGATTGTTTGGGAAATGAAGGAACGCTAAGGTTGGGGCATCACTACGGATTTTCGTTGCAATATTCGTTGTTTTCGGGCGCTATTTATCCTTCTAATGTCCCCATCATATTGATAAATCCCTTCAAACAGTGTGGGGCAACAGATAAAGCTAAGGATAAACAAACGGGTAAATTGTCTTGCATCATTATGCATCATTGAAAAACATCTCCCAAACAGGTTGGCGTACTTTATTGCCTGGGGGTACACTAATCTGTCCAGGGATTTAGCATATTTTATCAAGTTCCTGAACGTTGGTAGGCTCAAACTTTCTCAAACAGCTTGTGGGGCATCCGGCCTATATATATGACCTATATAGTCTTTAAAACCAATTTATGTTGCACACATATATCATTTCAATACCACTGAATGCTGCCGCCGAACGATTTTCAGCTGCAGACACAAGATCATGCACTCATGAGCCACGCGCAAGCTATAAGAAAGGTACGATTTGCACCACAGCAAAGATAGCAGTGACATGCAGTGACTAGCCATGAAGTTTCCATCTGAGAGAACAGATTACTAGTAGTTGCCTTACAGTAAGTCTCTGCTCAACAGCAGTATATACTTTTTGCTGGACAGATACATTTCGGCAATGAAATGCCAAGTCACAGTCGCAGCTCGTTCGGAGCAAGGCTGGATGGCCGGCACATCTGTCAAATAGATAATTATGGTATGGCTCAAAACTGCCCCAGATTGGATGGTTTAACAAGTTTAACATGTTTAACACAGTTCAACTCTGAACAAATAACCAGCGCGCCACTTGCAGATCCCTTCATTCCCACTGTTCGAAGAGTTCCGCGCAAAATACGCAACCGTTGTATGCCGATCGCCTTCCGCTGCTTTGCCCTGGGCCTGTTGGTACCGGTGCTGGGCACACGGATGGACTCTTGGTGCATGGCAAAGGGGGTGCTGTTTGGATAGGCTGAGATGAACTGACGTGCCCAAATACAACCAGGCATGACCAGGGTTTATTGATCGTCTTTGCAACTGTATCCGTGTAGTGACCATATCGCATGTTCACACAACATGGCGAATAATGTAAAACCAATCTACTCCTGAGTGGCAAATTTCATGCTTTCCTATAGATTCTCACATTTTTCACATTCTTTCCCAGATTCTCACACCGCAGTGACCCCTACCAGGCCTGCAAACTGGCAGTGGTGGCACGTAGAGATCTGCAGATGTCTGCTGGCAAGCTGGCCGCTCAGGTGCGCGGCGCTAGGGATAGCCTCTGGTGTCATCAAATATGGCTAGGAAAATGCCAATTGGTTAAAGGAATTTCCCATATTTTCCCATGAAAACACCATTTAGAGATATTTAGAGTTGATTTTCGATTGCCATGTTTGATTATATCACAAACAATCATCTGTATGAATCTCAATATCAATATCAACCAATCAACATCCTCCCTATCAGTATCATTTGGGTATATTGGAACACAAACAATCAATATCAACCTATCCAATTGAAGTCCCTCTTTCATCGAGGGGTACTCAAGCAATTTTTACAACCAAGGGGGGTCCGCAGCATCTCACGGACAACTCCAATTGGTGGAAACAGAACCTTTAGGTATGTCACACTCGTATAGTCTAGTGAAATAGTGGGATTGAACCTGGACCATCATTAAAATCATTTGCTACTGGCTATACCTCTTCTAATTATTCTCATTTTTCCCAATGGAATTTTGAACTTCACAGCCTCGTGGACTCGTGGCCGTCTTCCTCAGGTAGGACATGCTGTGCACGACGCAGTGATGGGGTGCCCCAAAGCGAAGCTGGAGTCCTGGGAAGACGACGGATCGATGATTGTGGTCCTTCAAGCTGAAACTTGGCCTCGTTGGCCTCGTTGGCCTTGTGGCGATCTCCGGCAATTCCTGGGGAGACTGGAGAAATCTGGAGATTTTTTGTGAAGAAAGAGACCCTTGAAACCCAACCTGCTTGCAGATCTGCAAAAATAACATGGTGTTGATGCTTGAGAAACGGAGGTCCAGCCCCAGAAATTTGGGTCATGTGAGGGTCCAAGTGCAAATCATAAATCTTGGGTTCATGTGCATGAAGTTGAGACAAAATGAACAAGCTGTGTTTGTTCTACAGGCGTGATTTTCTGCGGATATCCTTTCCACTGGGCTCACCTTCCCACCATGGCAAGATTTAGATAGATTTAGTAAATTTAGTATGATTTAGTCTAGTTCAATCAATGGATGTTGGTGAGCAAGGGTTGAACCACAAACTACCCGCATGTTTCGATAATTTTAGATTCAGATTGGACCGACTCTTCAGATACACGGAATGGGAATGTTATGAGCAAATCATCGAATTGGCTTTTGAAGCCATTGGAAACCACCAATCTCCGCATGATTTGCTGATGCTATTCCTGCTGAGTAAGGAATCTCCTATCCCCATCCCATCGATCCATCGATTCCTGCTCTGAGGATTCTGAAGCGGAGCTGAAAGAGTTGTCACTTGACCAAGAAGATTCAACCTGCGCAATAGTTTGCACCCCTCGCCAAGTCTCTCTTGAAGTTACCAAACTTCTACTTGAAATTCTCTACACATCTTTTGATGTTCCCCCCATTCTGTCGGAAACCTGCAGCCTCACAGGCAGTCAGCAGCAACGCGCTTGAAGCTTCAAAGCTTTGATGTCCAAGACGAAGGCAGGGAAGGGTGTGAGGTGGGGTTTGGTTATGAATAAAACCGGAACTTGAACTTTGAAACTGGAGCCTAAATCCATCTTGAGCGATCTTAAGTCTTAAGTTCTTTAGCGTATAGCTCGAACATGTTCGAACGATCAATACAGTCTTGGAAGTTCATTTTTAAATCGACCTCGAGACATGCTTTTCACTTGCTTTGATTCAAAGATGTCAAAGGACACATCATTTTCCCAAGATGCCTAAGACGAGCAGATGTGAAACAGCCCTGAAAATTCCCCTGCAGGTCTCACAGAGGCGCGGCTGGAAGTTGAGCCTGGGGAGAATCCACTGGAGAATCCACCATTTCGGATGCTTTCATATTCACAAGTGAGGCTTCATATTCGCACTTCAGTTTCTAGGGTAAGATCCATGATTTCTCATGGATTCTCAAACAGAGACATTCAGATTTCAAGTAAACCTTGAGTGATAGAAAGTCGAAACCATCCATACTTGATTATTTGATTATTAACCATTAATGATAATAATGATGATTTATATGCACTGAAGTGATGTCAAAGGTGGAGGATGAGACTTTCACGGTGCTGGCCATTGGTCCCGATGCCTCCAATCGCGTGGATATGGTGACAGGTGGCGCGGCGAGATCGGAACCCCTAAGGGGACAGGGAAAGAGTTCTGCAGATAGATCAAAAGACATCAAACATAGGACAAAACGGACAAACAACTCCAGAGCAGAGCCTCCATATGATTCACCCAAATTATTTACACTTATATAATATCAATATCCTATATAACTTGTGAGCTTTATCAGCCATGGCCTATACACGCATTATTTATCCCCATGGTCAGCAATATTGATGCTAATCATATGTAAATATTATGTATATGTTATCTAATATAAATTATATATATATATATATTCGGGCATGATATAATGTCATCCTCATGATATCCTCATTACAAGTGGGTTTCACATAATATCATTGAATCCCCAGGATTAATTGATCACCTATGACATCATATTATCACTACATCAGGATATAGGAATTTATGATAACATATTACAGGTATCGTGATTTTCTTGAAAATATCGCACACATACATATATATATATATACACATATATATATATATATATATATTATGATATATATATATATATACATACACCATATTAATCCATATTGTAGCGATATTTATCTATTATATATCTATATATTATAGCTATTATCACTATCACTGTACCCTATGATGATATCTTTCCATCTGGCCTTGGCCCCCACTTCAGCACGACGACAGGTACCCTGAAGCTCTACGCCGACGCCGCGGCTGCGGCGAGGACCGAAGCCGCGGAGCTGCGGGAACGGCTCGCGGCAGCGGAGGCGGAGCTGGCAACGCTGCGAGCCAAGGCAGGAGCAGGGGGGTTATGCTGGAAAATGTGGGAAAGCAACGATAGCAAAGTCAGAAACTATATGAAACTATACAATTGATGGCAGTAATATATTGAAAATTAAATTAACATGAATGTAGGACAGTAGTTTTTTGAAGTCAATACGATGATGTTTAGTGATTTGTTGTACTTTCTGTCAAGAAAGATTGGAAAGTTGACCAGGAAAAAAACGGCGTTTGGTAGGACGAGTTGGATTCTTGTTGGGAGGAGGATCTAGCCATTTCGCCACGTTTTCAGTGGGAGAATTCATCAGATCCCACTTGACTTGTTCGTTTTAATGTGCACCTCTAGATTGGGTTAGGTGTTGGATCTGCTTTCAACAGTTTCAGTCAGCTTTCAACACACCACGATGGTCAGATGATCCTGGTTCCAGCTCGACTAAGAATCAGCATTTTTGATTGCAATATATTGCAATCTTGAAAGGTATTATTATTGCAACTAAGAAGTTATCAGGTGACAAGGAAAAAAAACAGCAGCGCCAGGCAGATTTGTGATCCCAACGTGGTACCGGTCGTGAGCTGCGGCCAAAATGTGAGTGTTGCAGCGTTCTGTTGCCACAGTTTCACAACCGAAATCATATCAAATTTGGAGTTTTTTGATGTTTTTTGGTTCTGGATTGTGGATTTTCTTTGGCCTATCTACTTTAACTCTCTAGTTTAAGGTGTTTACCCTCTGGTAAACTAACATAGCTATTGAAAATTGCCATTTATAGTGGATTTTCCCATTAAAAATGGTGATTTTCCATAGCTATGTTAAATTACCAGAGGGTAAGTAACTAATGACGCGTCAAGATGTCAAGGCATTTCATGGGGAGCCAGGAAAATTGTTGATACACTTAAATATTGCAAGCCCTCAGCTGATCCTATTTGATTCCACTGGCCACCCAATGTGTTTCTTACCGTTGTGGGCACTTGGTCACTTTTGTAAGTAACGACGCCAGATACATATTCATAGTTGCTACTGGGAAGTACTACAGAATACTATAGAGACTCCTGTAGAGTCATGTGATATCATGGAATATGTAAATTGCGAGAGGGTGACAGAGTGACGGAGGAAGAGTGACATATAGTCATATAGTTTCACGTTTTCACACAGTGATGCCCAATATGTGCCACGGTCAAAAAGTGGATCACAAATATACCAATATATTGGGGGATGGTCATCAATCCAGTAATAAGGATACACCATTGTAAGGAGTCCCATTATGGGATGGATGACCATACCACATGTACCATCTTTTGGCCATGGCAGAGAAGGGAGCGTGCCACTAGCTTCTAGTTCATTTTCCAAGGCTAATTTGCGCATGCCAACCAACATCTTTGCTTCCAAAAAGAAACCATAGCACAACTATTGTTGTCGTCAATGCTGTTTGTTGTTGCAATTTTTTCATTGTCAGACATGTAGGTGTTGGCTGGTATTGGAACATGCGGGTCAGAATGTGACAGTACCAAAACAGTGACAGCTTGCAGAATTGGAACCCACAATTTGCAGACCTTTTGTCGATGGTCAGTTATGGATGGCCAGTTCTTTCAACTTTCCACACTTTCCACTGTCTCCACTCTTCGGCTTTCCCTAGGTCTAGACTGAGTAGCGGCTATAGCGTGCGGAGACTTGTTTGCGTTGCCTGAATTCATGTACTGTAGATTTTCTGTGTGTTTGGGAAGCAGCGCGGCTGCCATACAAACTATGCGCACCCTTGAGGTTCAGCCTTGAAGTTTCAGATGTTTTCGGCAGTCGGTGCTGTTCGAAGCTTGGATGGTGAAAAAATGGAGACGTTTGCCCGGACCTAGAACCACCACGCATTGGTTGTAAAAAGTGACTTTGAAATACTTTGAAGATGTTGAAGGAAGCTCAAAAAGAAACATCAATCATCACAAATCTTAAACCAAATTGAGCGACTTCCTACCCCAGTCGATGTTATTCCCGCGTTTTGCAGCATATCACACATTTCCCATTGCTGAATATCTCGCTGTGATGAGTGGCTCAACCCCTTCAAGGAACAGATAAACGATGCTATTCCTATTCCCCCACAACAAGGGTCTTATCAGCAACGACATACTTAATTTCATGGTCACATAATGTCAATTAATGTCACATTAATGTCACATTCCAAAGAAATTACGATAATTACAGGCAATTTGTTGTCCACAGGAGCTGATTTCCATAGGTTTGACGCTTCACCATGGCGAGTGATCTCAGTGGCAAGCTGGTGACGGGCGTGTTTCTGCTCGGCGTCGGGCTCGGAACGACCGTGGGCTGGTAACATGGCAGCAGATGGCGGTTGCAGTGATTTGGGGTTTCCAAAAATGCGTGGTCCCCAAAATGGATGGTTTGTAACGGAAAATCATGGAAAATCTAAAATGGATGAATTATATAGGTGCACCACCATTTTAGGAAACCTCCAAATCGTTGTGACTCATTACAAACAGGTAGAGATCTTCGAACCTGTTCCCCACAAGAACCCCTAATGTCAGACCAATGTTTTGGTATGTTTTTCATAGGCATGAACCTGTTTCGACCTCGTGTTTGACTGGCCTTGCCAATTCCTCAGCTGCTGTGGCAGCTGAATTTTTTGAAGAACCGGTGCAGGGGACTTGATCAACCAGTGACCTGCTGAGTCTGGAATGAATGGTGCTGGGAATCAGTAGACATTTGATCGATTCTCAAATTTCAGCAGTATTTGGGTCGCTGCCTTTGGGCATCAATCTTAGTTGACCAACTGGCTTAACTGGTGCCAGGGATGTTTCGACATCTCAGATCATATCTCTACATTATCACTGGATTGTCACTGGTCTTGTCACATGTGTTCCAGGTATCTTTGAAATTTCAACCAGTGAATACTACCCACTCCCAACATCTTCCAGATATTGGGAGACCTCCACCATCGATTTCCAACGCTTTCCCGTAAAAAACGCCCCTTGAGGCAGGCAGCTTGCGCCCTCTACCGGACCGAGGACCCGGAGACTCTTGAATGGGAGAACTATGTTTTGTAAAGTGTTCTATAATGTTCTATAGTTTATATCCATAAAGATGGAAAAGTAAACAAACACCAAAAATCGTGATAATTCATGTTTCTGACTATCATTAAGAAGGTTCAAGTACTATTTTGTTCATTTCTTGTGAAGCCTGATAAGTTGGGAATCAAACGTTGCTCGATGCACAACAGTTTTTTAAGAACAGATACAGAAACCAATGCGTTGGGAATGACTGTATATTATATACTAGTCTTGTCCATTATCTAATTATATGTAAACTGAGGACAATTGGGGAATTATTTGAGATGAATCACATATTGGAAGCAACCTCCAATCGGTTTTTGAACATTGTGTGCATGGTCCCTGGGTCAAGCCATTGAATACCCAGAGAATGTGGTAGTTCCCGGCATGGCATGCATGGTGGTAGCTCTGATTGTCATATCTGGCATGGCATTTTCATGGTGATATCATGTCTGATAGCATCCCGTAGCCACCATAGCCATCGGGTATACCAGTGTACCCCCAAAATTGATCAAAAAATTGCCTGTTCAATGGGGGAAATCACGATCAACCAGTGGATTTGGAGGTATAAAATTGGACAGGACAAGAGGGAAGCCATTCGAGCCAAGACTGCGATGTACATCTCGCTTTACGGCGGCTTTGGCTTGGCAGTCCCTCAATTTGCAGATCAAATGCGAGTTTCAGGGGTGATCAACACATAACTTTTGGGGGGCACACCCCCGAGACGTGGGATGGGATGAATATCTGGGTGCGTCAACTGAAATCGGACCAAGCGGTCGACCAGTTTCTTTTTGAGACTTCCTAAAGCTTTTTCCATCTAAGATATCTCAGTGATTCTCAGTGTGCAAAAGGCCCTGAAGCCCGAAACTGTGAAAGCATCATAAAGCATCCTGCCCGTTCGGTTCTTTCCCACAGACACAGCGAACTTCAACTTGTCTGTTGGCTGAGGCAATTTTGGCCTTGAGCCATGCATTACGATGAGCCTTGAGCCGTGCACGGATGGCAACTTAGAGGCTGGCCAAAACCTCCAAAAGATGTTGATGCTGTGGGCTGACGATGCATTGAGCCATCTCAAATGCATATGTATATATATATATATACATAAAATATATTATATTATATTTATACGTGTGTCTATATTATTATACACGCATAGTATTGTACAATCATTCATGTAGGAACTAGTAAATCCAACAGTAAATAAACTACTTACTTTAATTGACTTGTGTAAAAACAATATAGTTATTTGATTTTTGTTTACAATGTTGGTTGATTAGTGCTGTATGAGTTTCAACAGTAAGCCGCATGGATCGTGCGTTGCCGACCTGGACCCAGGATGATCCACAGCACTGGTGGATGCAGTGAGTCGTTCGATGGAAAAATATGGTTTTGCCACAGGCTCCATGTGCAGAACCTATGCTTATATGCTGTGTATATCATATGTATATATAATACATAATACACAGAGATATATATATATATATGTATGATTATAATGATTATAATGATTATATATGATATATGTATACAAACAATGTATCTCGATGTTATAAGCTATATATATATATGATATATATAATATGATATATAGATATAATATGATACATAAATATATGATGTATATTATTATTATTATTATCATCATTATTATTATATATATAGAAATAGATTTAGATTTAGATATAAATACACATTATGTATATATATATATATACATTGATGCAATAGGAAAAATCGCAATCCATCTGGAAAGGTCACTGTTTTTGCTGTCCCAGGACTGTTCAACCGATTGATTTAAGGGAACATCTACAAGAAATATCGTGTTGTTTTTTTCCATTGAATATCATCGAGAGTTCCTGTATTCTTTTCCCATCCGATCATAGGAGCTGTACTATTCGTGCGGTGTCTTCCTGTTTGTAAATATAGATGTTTTCCAGTAAATATACAGGTTTTACTAGTGTTTTCCTTATATTTACTGGGGCACAATGGTTTCAACCATAGATTTTCCCAACGGAACCAACCCAATGATTTGAAGGAAACTGCACTGCAGCTTGTTGTGCAGCTTCTTGCCATGTCACTCCTGATGTAGACACAGACAAACATCTACAGGTAAGACATATATATATATATGTGCTGTAGATGCATTGCCAACCAGTTACTTTATATATATATATACATATTACTATATATGTATATATATATATGTATGTATGCATGTCCTACTACTATTTTTTGCCCAATTGCATTTGTTATTCTGATATCATGTTCGCACATGTCACCGCCACACAGAGACGAGTGGAGAACACCTGAAAACAGCGACACATCATTCGGGTCCAGATTTCATCCCATGTAGAGCCATGGCACCCAATGCAGCTGATGGATACGCCAGTGATGATGAGTGTCCCACCCGGCCACTTCCGATGCTTGGTGCTACAGGATAGAGATCCAGATGTGAGGGGAATGGATGTCCAGAGTTCCCTTTAACAATTGGAACACCTGACCTGCAGAATATTGGAACACAGATCTTCCGAAACGAAGCAATTGCTGCACCATTGTTGGTATTTGATTCTGACTTTCAGTATCCCAATTTCGACTTGTTCATCGCTTGCCTTATGCCTAATGATTCTCGCTGGTTGAATCATTCGAATCCCAATTTATGCAATCAATAGGCTCAAAACGCTTAGAAAAATCGTCTCAGATTATATACCTAGTCGTACGAGTACCTCATATTCCACCTTGCCAGCATAAATTACTATTGTTCATCCCGTGCTCCCAGCCCCACCTGCAGCTGTCAAGGGATGGCTATGGTGCACTGGAGGGGGACCCTCCCAAGCCTGGGAGCAGCCGAAAACGTCGCGCAGATGTCGTGCAGCACCGTGGTTTTCAGCCGGGGATGGGGATGGGATGGAAATTTCAACCGGGGATCCCAACCATCCCTGAGGATTTTGAGGATTTTGAGGTCTATTAGTGGGTCTTGTAGTGGCTATACCCCACTGGGATGATGACAATTTAATGATTCTGGTCCAATGGTGTTCTTGGGATGGTTTTTCTTGTTGGGTGAATCCCAAAGTGGGTTGATGAGTTCCTGAGGATGGAAAAACGATAAATAAATGACTGGGTTGATCCCAAAAAATCTGGGATGAAGGGCTGGCTATGTGAGCATCCCGGATTATCCAAAAATAGTCTTGTTGGTCAATCTTGACAGTTTCATCAAAGATATATATTCATTTGCATCTATATGTATTTACCCGCAAAACCACTTGTGAATCTCAAGTGAACATTCCAGTAGAACAGGTGGTCTAGGTCATATTTACCCAAAATATCTTATCGTTTGAACATAGTCAACATATATGTAGACGATAAGAGATGTAGGTAAATGGACATCAATGTCGTGACTCCCTTCCCAAACAACAAGCCCCCAGAAATCATCGTGGGATGTTCTGAACAGTCTGAACCTGTTCGTTTTTTTGGGTCCCTTCAATAGGTGGGAATCATTCTAAATTAACTGGTTGGTGCTTTGGAACATGGCTTTATTTTCCATTTCATATATGGGATGTCATCCGAAACCCATTGACGAAGTCCATCATTTTTCAAGATGGTTAAAGCCACCCACCAGTCGAGCCTCCATCGCTGCTTGGATACCCCACAGCTCGATGGCAAACAAGCCATTAATCCATTGAAAACCATTTTGTCACGTTGGAATCATCTTAAATCACATCTATATACACATGGAACAATTACATAATATATATATAATATATAATTATATATAATTATATATATATATATATATATATGTATACACTATATATAGTGTGTATATATATACATATGCTATAAAACCTTTCCACAGAACACATCCACAGCCCTTGCGCATCCAAGGTACAGCATCCAGCAGGGCCACGGCCGCCGTGGTTCCCGCCGCGAGGAGGCTGCGCGGTGCTCGGCCGAGGCGCAGCCACCACGGCGCACGGGGGCGGAGATCCGGCCGCGGCTCAGCATGGAGTACCACAAGGTACTGGGGTGGGGGGTTACCCTCTGGTAAACATACAAAAAACTATGGAAAATCGCCATTTTATATGGGAAAATATGGGAAAATCCACTATTTCTATGGCCATTGTTAGATTTTCCATGGATTGGTTGAAGGGAAATTTTACCTATGAAACCTCCATGAAAATCATGGAAAATCTATGGTTTAGATTTTCCCTTAAACCAATCCATTGAGATTTGTGTTGATTTTTGTTGGGGGTTGAGCCGGTTAAATTTGATACCATCGGGGAGGGTGGTAGAATCTGGTAGTTTTTGTTTGGGAAGTGGATTTCACACCACAATCGGAAGGGTTTATATGATTAACCACAGATTCTGTTGTACACCATTGATTCTTGAAATTAAGGTCAGGTGGGGATTACTGACTGCAGCAATAAACAATTATGAATCATGCGATGGGCGTGCTACTGGGTAATTTTGGAGGGTTACACCCACCAGAAGTGTAGAGATTCGAACAAACTGTGGACAGAACGCATACAACATCATACTGTACAACGAAGCAAACAGGGTTAGGGAATTGCAGCGAGATGCAACAAGTATATATAAAAGGGTTGTTTAGGATAGAACAGAAGCAACACTAATGGATATGACATGATAGAACCACACATGTATGATTAATTAGTGATGGTTTGAAGCGGAGACTTGTGTGAGGCGGAGATTTCGGCATGTTTGGGCTACATTTCAGCATTGCTTCTTGTAGCGGGTTTCTTTCCTTGACATGGTTGGTGTTACGGTTGGAACCTTCGGCCATGAGGATTCATCCGTGAAGCAATCGCCACCAGGCTCTGCTGGAACTGGTGAAGAAGTCCAAAGTCCCTTGGCTCGCAATCGGTCAATCGTTCGTTGCCAAGCCCTGCTTGTCTTCGCTGGGGTGCTAAGTGTGGTCGTTTTCTGCCCTTGACTGTTTCTTTGTGTCCCCTCTGACAGAGATTCTATAGGTTGGTGATGTCCTGCTACGTTCAAATGTGTTCCGCTTGGCTTGTGACGCTCTCTGCATCAAATGTAAACTAGTGGACGGCAGGATGATGAATGAACTTACCACCAAGAGCTGAAGCTCCAAGGAGTTTGGTGATGCAAAACTTATTTGCTACTTTTGTCTGATCTGCCATCACTGCCATGATGTTTTCTCAGCTTGACATCGTTTGCTCTCGGAGTGGAGTTGGGTGAACCTCAGTTGGAGGGCTCAGGAGACCGAAATTCGTAGACCATCCCATGTTTGAGGACCCAGAACATCCCAGAACCAGTTCTAGATTCACGCAGACCGGATCAAACTGTACATGGTAGAAATGTATGACTGTATGACTCATTCCAACCCATATAGTTCATATTACGTCATATTATCATACTCACATAGAATCGGTGGGCCTTTTGGGGTCTCAACTTGTCTGACCCGTTTCGAGAATTGGAGCTGGCTTGTGTGTCCTTCTTCAGCCCTACGTGCAATCCGCTCCCTTTTTGAGACCTGCAATCTTCAAAAAAGTTCTTGCCCGTAGTCATTGACCAAAGAATACCACAGAATTGGATGATGCTAATGATGGCCAACTAATCTCAATGTGAGCCAAAGGCCAACCATGGCCAACCCAGTTTTGAGCCCCATCTCGCCGCGATTCGGCCGGGCATGGTCGCTACTTCAGGTGACTTCGATGAAGTCGGACTTGACCATCCTCCGCGACGCTTGGCACATGGGTAAAGGTACATCCCCACAAGGTGGTGCCGGTAGTGCCCCGTAGTTGGCCAAGTTGGTTTATAACATTTTATAATTCATGTTTTTAAACAATAAAAATTAGTTGAATTTTACCCATAGGATCCATGTATGCTATATATGGTAACATTTACCATCAATATACCCCCAATGTTAGCATATATACCATACATGGATCCTATGGGTTATAACATGTTATAACATTTTATGACTAGGTGGACCATATTGAACCATGATCCAATTGCAAGTGAGTCGCTTCCGCGATCATTTGCTGGAACGGCCAGGGTGGGATTGTAATTTTCAAACGGAGAGCCAGTTTACGGAGATGCAAAGGACCCAGTTGCAAATGGACAAGACTTCATGGATTTTTATGATTTATGATATTTATGGATGTTTAATGATGTTTATGGATGTTATTTTATGGTTATGCTTATAGTTATCATAACTACGTATAGAAAACATATGAAAACACTAGAAAACTATAGACTGGTTGGTGGTTTGGAACAGTTTTTTTTTTTATTTTTCCATATATTGGGAATAATGATCCCAACTGACTAATATTTTTCAGAGGGGTTGAAACCACCAACTAGATAGATAGATGGATAATAAACCAACATATAACTAGGGGGGCACCACCGGTGCCACAGGGTTGTTGATTCAGAGACGTCCTTTTCTCACTGGTTGAAGATGTAATCGGATGGTAGCCCCCACCGGCTGAGTACCTAATTTAGGTAAATGTTGGTAAACGTGTTTCCAATCCGGCCCATCTATTGTTCGAAAAACAAATGTCTGATTTTTTTTAAATATCCGCAGAATCCATCAGAAAATCCCATGTTTGTGTCGATGTTTATCTTCTTTCAAGCCCAGCGGAACCGACCCAACACACACAGTAATTTGGTCGTTCGAAGGAGTGATTCGATTTTGGTGGTACCCCAGCTTGGCCCCCACACCCAAAGTTTCATGTTTTAGTGAACAAAATCAAACAAAATTGGTGTCAGAATACATGACCATCATTAGTAATTAAAACCATATCAAAACTCTCATGATTTTGCTACATCTGCCACAAAAAGTGGCAGACCAACATGACACATCCCCGAAGAAAAAGACCTGGCCCCTAGGAGCATCATCGTTTCTTGTGGGATCACGATGACAAGGATTCCTGGGAGTTACGCCTGGCCAGAAGGCCGAGACCGGGAACGTCGATCTCAATCCGGGACATAGGACGAGATCATCCCACATATTCAGCAACAGGGCAGCTACAAAACGACAGCATTCGGAACACATGGTTTAGTTGTGGGTCTTAACATGTCTTAAGAATTTGGTTCCTTCAAATTTGGTTCTTTCAAGAATCAGTGAGTTATTTCTGCAGAGTGTTGATGTCTTTTGCACAGTTGAGCTGCCTCCAAAGTCACACCAGTTTCAGATTTCAGTTTGATATGTTTGATTGTGAACTTTATGTATTTGTGTCTCAGATTGTCTTAGATACTTGTCATTTGAGACTCTTAAGGTAGCTAGTAAACTAGGTTAACTGCTGGTTTGGATGGAACTATGGGGATACTCCATGAGGATCATCCCCTTCTGCAAATCCTGGGATTGGAGCACCAGCCCAAAGCACAAGTTAGTCATGCGTTGATATCCTACAACTATGGCATCGTCATAAAATTATATTATATATTTAGTGGGGAATATCCTAGAATTGGGATACAATTTTCCACATAGCTTAACTAATAATTGTTGGTGATACCCCATGGTTGACACCCTGTAGTTTACCACAAATCGAGCGATTGAACATATCCCCGTTGATAGGTGACTGGTGGTGATACGGGCCACAACGGGTCTATTGTGGACCATTATAATCCAGGCCCTAGGCATATCCATTTATCAGTTTTGCTTACCTTTTGGTAATTTAACATAGCTACGGAAGAGTCTCCGTTTATAGATTATATATATATATGTATGCATCGTGTTTGGCAGGCAATGGGTGTGCATTATCATTAGGGTGAGTATGTAAGCTGATGAATCCATTTTGGCTCAAGTCTGAGCCAAACTGGCTTCATCATTCCTTCTTTTGTTCGGGGTGCCCACGCCACTTCTAGGGAGT
>Ga0126342_10007386_pt1 | contig 19610 bp, 17 predicted proteins | sample Cyp1metagenome_FD_92528 | JGI IMG/M metagenome (GOLD analysis project Ga0126342, IMG submission 92528) | Coral microbial communities from Lord Howe Island, Old Settlement Bay, Australia - Cyphastrea 1 metagenome | ecosystem: Host-associated > Invertebrates > Cnidaria > Coral ... | reverse complement strand
TTCAATGAATGGAAGAGTTTAACGGGGGTGGGAGAATTAAACCCTTATTGAAGATCTTCAATGAATGTAGAAGTTTAACGGGGGTGGGAGAATTTATATGAGATGTATAGTGTGAACAAAAAACCCTTGTAATTTACATTATTCCGGGCTTGGGCAACACAAGGTGCCTGTGGGTAATATTACATACATAAATATACAAACATGTGCTGGTATGAGATGTATTATACTGGATATACTTGATAGATGGATAAATAGTGAAAATCGAATGTGGAATGGGCAACTCAGCGGCCCTTCAAGATGATGCTTTCTGCTTATAGCTGCCAGTTGCTCAGCGTTTTCCTTGATGAGCACGAGTCCTTTTTGATGTAACATGATTTTGGCCAGTCACTTGGAGAATTGTTTTTCCAACTTATTGCTTTATAAAATTTCGGCTTGAAGGATATAATATATATATATATATACATGGTTCAAAATCACTGACCACCCATATCTACCAGACTAAGTCCAACCTATATATTTATAATCACACTGAGACATACTGAGACACCAACAACACTTATACCAATATATATATTTATATATATATATTATTATAATATAGACTTGCCAACTATTAGATTATTAGAACCACCAATTCATTGGATAGTATTCCCAACTATTTCATCCTATTTCCAATCTATTTCCCAGGTAAGGGTGGCCGACCCGGTCCACCGGAACCCCGTGGACCACGAGGAGAACCTAAGTAGGACGCCTAGGATGGACCAGTGGATGAACGCCACGGTTGGGGGGATTGTTGAGGGAAAATCAATGGGATCCTGAACAAAAATGCCCCATTTTTGGGGGACCTTCAGCAAAAAAATGTGCAAACTGTTAGACAAAAGAAGCTATAGATTTCAACCAACAAGACTTTGACTGGCATGACTTTAGGATACCTATAGGGAACTTTTAGGGAACCAATGAATTTAGGGAACATCTAGAGTCTAGACTCTACAGAGTTGGTTTTACCATGTTTTACCATTCAAATGTGGAGGGTGTTTGTAGTTTTGCTTGTGAATTTGCGACACATTCCATCATGACCTGATCGAGATGAGAATCTGTTGCAGTGGCTGTGAAAAAAATGCCTGCATCCCGGAGAATTCCACCGAAAGAAGATCACCATATTTGGCTTGCCATACACTAAAGAAACCAAGGTTGCCATGTGTTTTGACTGCGTTGCAGTCCCGAACATTCTGCGTTGCATTTCAGAAGATTCGGATGATTTAGCATCCTCAGCATTTACAGTAGCCAAATTCCATTGCTGGAACTTGGCACTTGGCAAGAGTGAAGACAAGAGCGATTTAGGGGAGATACATACCGGTTACATACCCTAGAATTACTTCCAGGGAAATTTGCTGAAGATGATGAAATCAAGCGTGGTTGTTTTAGGTGTTTCTCCAGTGAGTAGAGCAGTTGAAGTCATCGCCCGTTGCGCGCTGACGTTGTCAGCTTTCCACGGGGCTGAGAGACTGGGGTCCGATGAAGTCCCCAATTCTTTGAAGCATAGTCAAATGATGGCATTCTATGGGTTAAAATCGTCAATCTCCAAAATCAAGATGGATCTCACAGATGATTAATTTGCTACTGAAAATTAAGTGGGTTCATTGGTGCCCCATGCCAAGCTGACGGGCCCAGGTCCTTGGTGATGGCTGCGGGTTTGTTTGAAAATCGGGTACCTGATGGTACCCCAAAAAATGATGGTTTATCATGATTATTGAATGGCCATTTGGGGTACGTTATACACTGCATTTTCGGATAGACTCAAAGAAGCCTTTATAACACTTGGAAAAAGCATGGGACTTTTCCAAGCTACAGTTAAACTTATATAATTATTTAGTACACAATAGATTAAATAACTGCGGGCCCAGATCTTTGTGCTTCTTGCAGGGCAGCTGCTGCTGCTGAAATCAGCGCGCTGCGCCGCTGACCAATGTCCCTGCTTTTTGCCCATTGCGCCGCAGCGGTTCCGCAGCAGGAAATGGCTGACGCAATAGGCCATGGCTGATTTTGGGGTGTTGCCTTTATGATTTAGAGGCAACCTCTACTTCCTACATAAACATAAACCCTATGTGTTTCGATACCCCAACAGCTCAGTCGCTTTAGTCTTTTCCTTCTCAGGCATCCTATTCTTGGTTTCCACTCTTCAAACTGGTGAGCAGCTTCGCAAGTTCTATTCTCGCAAATCTCATGCTATGTTCCCACCAAATCCATCTGGCTCCGACTGCTCCAACAGCCAAGTTGGGCATGAACAGCCAGACTTTTGGACCTTGTTGGTCCTTGTTGGTCTTATTAAAAGAGGCACCCGGCGCCGAGCAGCTCGGGTCGGTGCAACGTGGTGCAACCGGTTTTCACAGCTGCGCTAACCGCGTCGCGGATTTGTGCGGCTGCCGTGGAGAGCGACTCAGTGAGTCTTAAACGAAATGGGCCCTCAACGAAAAGTCATGGTCGGTCTGAAAATGGGGTATACATGGATATTACATGGTATTACAGTATAGATTATCATAGTATACCCATGAACTTGCCATTTTGAGAGGGAACATGACAATAAACCATAAAATTTTGGGAGTACCCTATTTTCAGACAAACCCGATATTCCGGAAAGTAAAACCAAGCCCTACATTGTTGGCTGTTGGAAAGCTGCCATCCGCCGAGGCGTACTCCCAGCCGTGAAGGAGAACCCTCCAACGTGACTGAACCCAGTGCGGAAGCAGCTTGGGATTCACCATGGAGCCGCTTGCCTCTTAGGAAAGCCATTGGAAGAAAACGATTGGAATATCCAAGAATTCAGTGGATCAGTGGATCCATCTACGTGGACTCACATTGGCATGACTTGATATGACTCCAAAGTGGGGTATCCTGCATTTCTGCAAGTTTTGGCAATCTTTATCATCTTTATCATCTTTATCAATTTGTTGTATCCAACTCATTAAAACATCAATTTCTGGGGGTCAACTGGGGTCAATTTGGCGTGAATTTGGGTGTGAAACTTGGGCCTCAAATGTTGACCGTCGCTGAGACCTATGTCTGGAACCAGTTGGTGAAGCGCGAGAAAGCGCGAATTGTTATGACCTGAGCATGTCGTGGACTGTCCAGTGACTCCAGTGGACTGGGAGAGGAAATCCCACCGGGTGTGGCTGGACTTTGAGATAACTGCAATAACCCCCAATTCCATAGGCGAGCATCAACGACCATGATATTCCTGGAGATTATTTGTTTGGGGCATAATTAATTGATTTGTCAAAGTCAAAGTGTTAAAATACTCCGCGGAAGTTTTCATGACAGCAGGCACATGCATCGGCGATGTCCCAAGGAACGAAACTTTGGGGAGGCCGATCGATTGCGAGACGCCTTACGCGAGAAAGGACTCACCTAAGATTGGCTGGCTGTGTGATGGCTGTTTTGGAATTTGGACATTCCTGTGCCTTTCAAGTCTATTATAGAAATGCTTTGATACATACACTGTATACACTTTTTAAAAAGCAGCTAGCTGTCCACAGTCCGCAAGAAAAATGCACTCATAGTTTCTCTGCGTCGTTGGCCAAGAGCTAGCATCAATACACAATCCGGGTCAGATCTATGAAATGAACATGACAAGATATGACAAGGACTTTCAAAGAAACACTGCATTTCACAAGTGCACCTTCTAGATGTTCCAGCCCAGTAAGAACAGTTGGTAAATGCAAGCTATCACAATCATGATCGTCATCAAGGGGCCAAAGTATGAAGGCCGTCACGATCATGTTCACTACCTGAAACACTTCATTTGCGCTTGGCACTGAGCCAAAGTTCAGCCAGGAATTGAAATTTATGATCGAGAGCGGCGTTGGGAGGTTGGTGTCCGTAGGTTGGTTTGATCCCAATGATCCATTCATGGGATTTACCAACAGTAAACGGCACTGGTTTCAAGATTTTGTGCTGATGTTGCCTGCGTTGCTGACAGAGTAAGCCTGTCCATGTGGGATGCTTTTTTTTCCCCATTCGCCATGGCATGCCATGGCCCAGCCGAAAGTCTGCCAGGCAAAAGATGGACGCATTGGTGCAAGGCCCAACCATGATGACAAGGAGAAGGATGTGCCGGAGGATCCACCCGGCAAGGAGGAGGAGGAGGACTGAAGCGAAGGCAGCGAAGGACCAGGTCTCCCCATTGGAGTGTAGATATAACCGAGATCCAGGGGAGCGGTTCGACAGCAGAGTGGCAAGATGTGCCAAGATGTGCCAAGTGTCAGCTTGAAGGTACAAGATACATGGAGTTACGAGGGTTGAATGGCTGGATTTGATTGCCTTTGTTGTATTGTCTTGTCATGATGCTACTGCTTTGAAACCAAGAGGCGTTATTGGACCCAAAAAATACAACATTGTGATAGAAAGGCCAGATGATAGCCATGATGATAAGCCCGAGTAGCAACCAGAAGCATGGTGCGTCAAAGTCCTTGCGGTTTGTTTGCAGATATTGATCAAGAAGGTGACTGTACGTGACATTGCGTGACAGCAATTGATCATTTTTCGAATACCAATAGGGCCAATAGGATCAGCTTTGGCACATCCTGACACAGCGGCCCCTGAGATGGTCGCTTCAAAGGATGATAAACACACCAGAATCTGAAGACCGTCGCTATCATAGCTGTTTGAAGTTTCTCTTTGACTGGACCCATGAAGCGGGCACCGGAAGCAAGTGCGTTAGCACAGCATTGGTAGCTCCATGACAAACTATGAGTGGCGTGGCAAAAAAGAAAAACGCATAACTCTGACGGATCTCAATCCCAGCCCCGGCCCATAAATCAAGGTGTAGATGGACCAATGGATTGGCAATGATTGGCATGTACTTCATGAAATTTCATGAACATTCCTTCCGAATCTGACCCATTTTGGGCACCAAATTCAGGGAACTTCCATGAGCTAGGAACATGTCTTTGTCTTTCCACGTTCCACGGGTATCCACTGGCAAGTTATTAGATTGTTATATGTATATCTAAAGTATTCAAAGCAGGCTATTGGTGATAGCACGTCGAAAAAGATCTAGGTGAATCTGAATGGCATTCCCACCTCAGAAAATCTTCTTCCACGAATGCTTCAAGTCCCAAAATCGTCAATTTCACATGGATGTGGGGACAACTTGCTAGAAATAGATTTTAGCCACTTGTGGCTCACAACTTGTGGCTCACTCTCCCCAGTTGTGTCGCATCACGTGGGAGTCCCAGAAAGATCCGCAGAACGGCATGCCACCTCGGTTGATCAACTGGCAGGCGCTTGCCACCCAGCTCGTAGCCTGCAACATGTCCAATTCCGCCAATGAAGGTTGGAGGGTTTAGAGCCTGTGAAGGCAGAAAAGTAACCTTGATGTCCATGTCTTGATACTTTTGATCGTTCTAAAAATTCTGTGAGCTTGAAGGTCTTAAAGACTTCAAGCTAGATTCTAGATATATGTTGATATATGATGATATATGATGATATATGTGAAAATCTGAATGTCCAAAACCTCGGAGTCTCTGACTTCGATGTGTTCCCCTTCCATAGGATGAGCATGCGAGGCAGGTGTCTTGACCTTTCGGGAAAGTTGCCTGAGGTCTACCCCGTTGAGTATGGCTCAAAGGTGCCATGGGCCATGGACACAGCTGATTTCTGGGTGTCTCAATTGATTGCTCTGTGTAGATCTGCGGCTACTGCATCAGCTGAAATCAAGAAGCACGATTTCCTTGCCTCGCTTGAAAAACCCGCTCAACAGGTAATGCCGGCTTGGTCTGAACCTGAGAGCTGCAGGATCTCCCCAAAACAATCTCAATAGTCAAAAGGAATACATTGGATTGATTCATCGGCTTTAAAAGTGCCTGGCCTAATTCTTGAGTTGGACCCAAATTTCCAGATTTTGAAGGGATGTGCAGGGCAGGAACAGGGTAATGCTAGTCATTTGTCAACTTCGGAATGCTACAAGGTACTGTATCCACTTGACCACAACAAGACCCAAGGCAAGTTCGCTAGCCGCTAAGCCGGCTAGCAGAAAAGGGCCCTTGCCATGGTATTGCGCCTAGCTGTGGCTGTGCACACTTACACTGCTCTAAGGGCAGAAATGTGTCGCGTTTGAAGTAGGTTTGTGCCTCTGGAAATTCTATTTTTTGAAAAAAAAAACATTTAGGGTTCTGGCCTTTTCGGTGACTCAGCAATAGGAGTTGTTGCGAACACATCAAAAGCTTAAATTCTCTTACAAACATAAGTGTCATCTCTTTTCACACAGTCTGAAGTGATTTTGCCACGGCTCAAAGCTGTTTACACCTAAACTGCACGATTCAATTAATATACATGATTTTACCATTATTGATGCGCTTCATTTCCACATATTTGTTTGTCTCTGTGAATTTTGATACATACTGCATATAGATTATGATTATATATATATATATGTATTATTTATTTATTTATTGTTTATTTATGTATTTGTTTATTTATTCATGTCCATCCATTCCATCCACTTTGAATTTTGGCACCCAGAGTTATGCCTCATCCCGATTTGTGCTTGGTTGTGCCTCCCAGGTAGTGGTTCATGACCCTGATAAATCCCTGACATAAATTGTATATATTCGTACATAATATAAGCAAATAATATCAATTAATTGAATATAAGTAAATAAATCTAGATAGTGTTAGATAGTTATAAATAAACTACTAATAAAATATATAGATATATAAATAAACCCAACTGTTAAACAAATAAATAAACGAACCAGATCGTCTGCCGACGTCGAGGAGACCAGGCACCGGGATGCCACGGGATGGCCATGGGATGGCCATGGCCATGGGATGCCATGGAATATACGTATGGCATTTCATGGTGTTTTAATGGTAATTCAATGGGGTTTAATGGTAATTCAATGGGCAACTGATTTAAAACTTTCAGCGGTTTCTCAAACTTTTCAAACATGCTTAACATCACTCAACACTGAATCTGGTTGGTGGTTTGGAACATGCATTTTATTTTCCCATATATTGGGAATAATCATCCCAACTGACTCATATTTTTCGGAGGGGTAGGTCAACCACCAACCAGTGAATGATACTGAATATACCATCTGGTGATTGAACATAGCCATGGAAAATCCCTTATAAATGGAGGTTTATAGCTGGGAAAATCATCTATTTCTATGGGCCACTTGGTCCTTTCGCAGCAGATTTCTCAGGGTCCCTTTTGATGCTGGAGACCATCACCGGCCTACAGCGTGTCGCGTGTCGCGTGAAGGTCGGGTGATGTCCTGGTCCAATATAGTCATGAAATAGGGGTTTAATAATTGAAGTAGTGGCAATATGTGACAATAATGATGATTTAATTTTCTGTGTATTTTCCTCTTGGCATATCAGAATATATCAGATTTTTTTTTAAATCAGATCTATAATACCTACAATATGTCCCTGTACTACTAATCTTATGATATAAGTATGTAGTGTGTATATTGTGCACACGTTTATATCAATCCACCGGTCATGATGTCATGCTGCCAGGTATGTAGGCCCTGGGAAAAACGGCCCCCACCAAGCGAAGCTTGGAAACCTGCCACGGAGGCGACCAAAGGTCAATCGATGTGGCTTCCTTACACCGCTGAAAAGATGTTGGATGGCAGGTGAAGAGGTTATGATCTCAACTTGTTCCTGGGGTCCTAGGGAATCAACAAGCGTCTAAAAGCCTGTAGCATATCGTACTCCACTGGGGTAGACTTGGCCGATTGGAGATCCAGGGGATTTCTCTGATTCACATCCCCTACAGAATTCCATCTGGGGCCGCATCTTGTAGCGGCGTAACACTGCCCAAAACCAGGGTGCCAATTCAAATCCAGCATTGGGCTCAGCTCATTTCTTGTATAATATGGTTTGGTTTCGGATGGTTTCGGTGTGTATTTCTTCCTTCTGCAATTGAATGAACAATTTTCGAACATGATACCACCTTTTCAGCAAAAGCTCTTCCAAGGTGGTTGACTCATCGCAACAAATCCGAATGGATCTACATCATGACCGAAGACAAGTGCGCTGCGCTTGAAGAAGAACCAACTTATATATGTAAGTAGCACCGACTTTCCTTGGTTCGCAAGAAAAGAAATACATATATATATATATATATAATTATATATATAGTTGGAAACAGAGACTTTCTTCCAACCCCATTAAAAAAAAAACAGGATTCTACACACTTCCAAATTGTTGGGGCTTTGATGATACATACAGTATACATCATGTACTGTTTGTATCAAAACAATACTGTAGCTGCTATGCCAACGAGATGTGCTTCTTGGGCGGAACGTTCAGACGTTCCCCACCCGCCGAGATGAACGTGTTTTTTTAAAGGGAACACATTAACTTTGATTATCTATAGGATATGAACCAGATATTGCCCTCTATTGATCCATTTATATCCATTTATCAAGCCTCTATTGTCCACATATTCAGCATTGATATAATTTATAGTGACGGTTACCCTGTTGTCATTGATGGTTTGCAGCCTCAGGTACTTTCATCTTCCATCGAAGACCCTATGGAGAAGCGGCCTTTGAAGTCATGCTAGCAGACTTGCTGCGCTTCCAGCGGTAGTTTTTTGTTTTTCTGGAAGGATATGCAACATCTTGATGCACTATCATGTATATGGTAGGCACACATGAAATGGAAGCTGCAGCTGTCGTCAAATCCACGGCCAAGTGGGCCAGCTTCCCCCGGCTGGCAGGTCGCAAGATCCTAAGGCACCACTCTTCACTTATGATCGAACAGATGCCTTTGATCTGTCTGGGTTCCAAGGGCTTCTCAGCATTCCAGGGGGATTCCACTTGTGCCACTGCCACTGGATGGAACTCATAGTCCAGCTGTGATTCTCTCGGTATGCTGTTCCATGAGCATGGTAAGGGGTTGGATTGGTCTGGAACTGCACCCAATCGAGATCTTTCTCGTAACCATGACCCATTGCTGCGCAGATCATCATGCAGGTTAACCTCTATGGTGACAGATGAAACCAATTCCCAAATCCTTCATCCATGGTCAGTCCTTTAACTGCTGTTTGAACTATCTTTAAAGCATGTGATGTTGTAGGATTTTGATGGATTTTGTTGGTTTGTTGGCAAAGGCAATGGCATGCAATGGCCATCATTGTCGATGGCGGACAGCTGAGAGATTTGGCTTTCACCAAACCGGACAAAGTCTATGAAGACAGCGCAAGCCGACATTTCATGAATTATCATTAAAGTTTGTGTGTTCGTCAGATAGCTCTATTTATGTACAATTTATGTACATAATTCTGTCTTTATTGTCAAAATTGTATATCCGCATAGCTCCCTTCGTTCTTGTTTCTCCGCGAAGCTTCAGATCGCTGATAAGACCACCGGAAATCCCTCAGCCCCCCAACAAGCAAACAACAATGTCATCCATGCCATCTGGCAAGGAGTTGTTGCAATTGCACCAGCTGTTTCACGAAGGGGGGAAAATGACTGCGGATGCTTCAGTCTTTCAGATTGGCCATGGACAACTGATAGTCATTTGAAACACCCTTTGGAACCATAGCCACAGCTACAGAGTTCCTGTGGAAGCGCTGCCCATGTGCCAAAGTTACAGCCATGGCAGCAACCAATGTGGTGGTGGTTGGTGGCGGTATTGTCGGTGCGGAGTCCTGGTCTTCTGGCGATTGGAACATATTGGAACTTAATTGTTTGTTTGAACGATGTTTGAACATGATCCCTAAATCCATCAGTTTAAGTTTATCACCTCTCCAAATTACCGGCGGTTATAACATGTTATAACATATTATAACACATTCTCAGACACACCCATGACCAGAAAAAAAATGTTTGGATACCTGCGTGGAACTGGTGGATGTTGAGAGAAGTGATGAACATTCGTTGGAGCTCGGCTCCAAATTGCCATTGCTGATATATAAGTCCTCGTACTTGATTGTCCGGGAAATCATAACCTTACTAAAATGATCAAAAAAAAAACATACCCATAGGATCCATGTATGGTATATATGCTAACATTGGGGGTATATTGATGGTAAATGTTACCATATATAGCATACATGGATCCTATGGGATAGGAAGCCGTTTCCCTGCCGTTCCATTTTGTTCCATCTACATTTGAGGGTGTCCTTTTTCTGCCTTTGACTACACACCAAAGCCACGGGCAGGTGCATCCATCGCGCATTATTTGGCTAAGCTGGGAGCAAAGCCCTTGATCATTGAGCAGTCACTCGGGTCGAAGGTTCTGCAACATGCTGGAAGCTACTGTATGAATCGTATGAACCACTGATGAATTGTGACCTGTGATGCGGCACACGTTTTGTTGGGACCAGCGTGTATCCGTATCCGTATCCAGTGTAATTTTATTGTACAGTACATAGACTATGTAATCGTGAGTACATAGTACATAAATTGCATACATGGTCCGTGCTGCCAATTTGTTTGCAAGACCATCACAACTAATGTCAACCCTGGATTAATAAACCCCTAGGCTGGTTAATTGGGGGGGTACCATTTAAGTATTGGATTATGACTATTGGAGGAGTACCCCCCCAATTTTCACAGCGAGGCTTGATTTACCGATTCATCACTATGCGGATCAACTGATTGTCCTGAAGGCCGGGGTTGGTTTTGGCTTCTGCAGACAACACCAAGGTGTGGAGTGGCGTGCCACAGCTCAGGGAAGGGTGCTGGCAACTCGGACAAGACTTAGTGAGTTCTAAACTCACCTTTGTGCCCTTGAAATTGCGAGAAAATATTAGAAGATTGAATCCAGGATGCACCATAATGGAAACGGGGTTCCAAAGAATTTGGGAACAATCCAAGAAATCCAAACTATGACCAAGATGGGATGACATATCCCAACGCTACCCCCAGATTGAATTTTGCGGCTGACAACATCATGAGTTGAGCTCACAGTGAGGTACGGCATTTCAACTAGCAATGAAGCAAGGCTATCATCCCCTATTTTCAAGATCTAAGACTATCTGAGTTGGCAAAGGAAACTCCCTTTTTCGTATTTTGGTGAACCAAACCAATCTATAGGCAATCTATCACCAGGCATTTTCCCGCAGGTCACGTTTGATCACCAGGGGCACCACGTGACGGCCGATGTCTCCAGGCTTCCTAGCCCTGAATTGGAACGATCGATCGCCAGTGGGTGCCTTGGCACGTCGATCCTTCCAGCTACACCAGGAGCTGAGAATGAGTAGATATCCAAAGAATTCCATTGATATCCTGGATACTGATGGATAATGATGGGTCTGATACGGTCTGAATCAGGAGAAAGATAGTTTTCATGGAAGCAAGAGGATGTGTTGGTTTCTTATGGTTTCTCGTTTTTTCAGAATAAGGTGAAAGAGATCTGAAACTACTGGTACCGTGCCAAAGATGAATGTATGCCTTGCTGGAACACCTGGCTGTTGACGAGAAAGCCATGTACATGTTCAAGAGACGGAACTTGCGGAAATTGGGTCACTTCAGGAACCGGAGCAGTCTGGAACTGTGTCCTCAGGCAAATGACGGGCTGTAACAAACAGCATCATGAAATATCTACATAGTGGCTACCAGTGAGTCGGACATATGAAGCCAATGAACAGAATTTGGAATTGGAAGTTTGCACATGCAGGAGCTGGCTGATGAATTTGGGGCGGAACAGATTGGCTACCGGAGGCAAGCTGGGCATGCTGTTGATGATGCAATCATTTCATTTTGCTTGCTGAGGATGTTCGGGAACGGGTTGTCATTTTTTCTGATGATCTAGGTGAGTGAGCACTTTGTTTTTCATTCCTGGAGATTATATAATATTACCCATAGGATCCATGTATGGTATATATGCTAACATTTGGGGTACATTGATGGTAAATGTTACCATATTATAGCGTACATGGATCCTATGGGTTATATAGTTCTAGCCAATAAATTGGATTTTCATGACAGAGACACGAACTCATCTGAATCCTGGGAGATCTGGATAGATCTGGGAGGGTTCAACTCTACAGGTTGAACTGCATTTCTTGCAGCGCTGGAAACACCCCACTTCGAGGTGCATTTTGTGATCTGACAGGACACAGTTTTGCATTTGACAGATTGATTTCAATGGACAATTGTGAGTGTATTATTGATGTATTCAGGTATATAATGGTATATATATATATGTATATATCATATATAATATTATATCATTATATATCCACATGTAGATTTGTACAACATTGAGTGGCTTGCGGCTTGTAGAGTCTAGTTCCACATTGACATTGCAAGATGAATCTTGGTAAAGCACGTGTTTCACAGCACGAGCCATGCGTTTGAATTGTGGGATTGAGGTATACGCTGCATCGATAAAATGCCGCACATTTCCTGCCTATCATTATCCAGACAAGAACATACAAGAACAGTATTTATGGGTCACTCAGTGTACCTATGTGCATCGTGGCTGATTTTTTGCCGGTTAGTATTTCAAGTGTTACGACTACTTGGGAACTACTGGACGTGCATAATATGTCTCGATATGTCTCGATACGACCATCCAGTCTATCCCATGGTGTAACCGGCTCATTGCCATCTCACCAGCAAGCCCATAATACTGGAGTATACTCGAGTACTACTTTTGGGTGTCTTGAAAAAGTTTAAGGTAGACCTCCAAAATCCAGCAGTTCAGAGGTTTACCATGGTTTTTTCCGATGAAAATTGGTATTTTGTGGCCCCATTTCTGGCCAAACACATCAGTTGGTGGCCCCTGGCTGAGGCCCTGAATCGAGGGCTTGGCTGGACCGAACAACCGGAGACTTCCAACCGATGGGCAGCACCGAAACGTTGGCACAAGTCCCTTGCCAACCGTTTTGGTTTCCAGGTGAAATGTTGGACATGTAGCCGGCCTGGTAAACACAAAAAACTATTGAAAATGGCCATAGAAATAGTGAGTTTTCCATAGTTTTCCCATTAAAAATGGTGATGTTCCATATTTTTTGTATGTTTACCAGGCCGGGTACATGTCCAACATCTCCCAAATTCCGGCCAAGGTGCAGCCGCGGAAACTCACCGAAGCACTTGTGGACTCTGCTACTGGCAACGGCGCCACTCTTTTGATTGACAAGGCCCAACTGCAGCCAAGCTGTGGAGATATGATGAGATATGCACAGAGGGGCAGAATCCAGATAATCATATGACATTGTTGTATATATTATATAATATTATATATATATATACATTTCATATCCACAGATACGCATGTGATTATATAATATGTATATATATATATGATTATTTTATTCTATAGGATACATGACGTACTAAATATTCGTAATATATACATATATATATAATATATAGCAGGAAACATGAAAAATTGTTGAACCATTGAAAGGAAAAAGTATCAACGTGCCACATATGGGACACAATGCCCGTGTCACCGTTGCTTCCCGACCTTTCAAGTACTGGCGAAGGTGATTGGCATGAAGACCACGGCAGCGACTGGAGGAGTGCAAGTGTGTGAAGTCCTTACAGAGATGCGACCTCAGTTGACCTCAGTCATTAAAATTTAAATTTTGATATACAGTATTTTGATATATTTTGTAGATCAATGGTAGATCGGCGTCTTGGATCTTGTTACAATGTTGATTGGTTAGTGAAACTTCAGGAATATTTTCAGCTGGTGACTCAGTGGATTCATCGTGGCACTGCACCAGATCTCGGTACAAAAAGGCAAGCCCAGTGGGTTTTGAAGTCCATGACTGTGGGGGAGAAGAAACCATTTCTTCATAGTTCTTCCATGTTCTTCCGATTTTCAGGCTCACACTGTCCAAGTTCACCAGCAACATATCTTGATATATCTTGTATCCCCTGCACCAAGGAAAACTGGGCCAATTTGCTGCGATGCAGCGGTCATCGCAATGGGTCCATGGTCCCAGGTGCAACACGAGTGTGGTGCTAGCTGGCCTTTGTCAGAAAATCGAGAATGAACTAGACTACACAGATGTCGTGCCGAGGATGTTCGATTATTTTTACTTTGGTGAGTGGACACACCAGTAAGTTGGAGTTTGTCACGTCACAAGCGCACTGAGGAATGTTGAAGCAACATTCTGTAACACGGTTTACCTCATCATACTTTGAACCAACATGCTTAACCGCGGTCAGCGGGCTTCGCGGAAGACTGGCATTTGGATATGGGTCAAACCCCTGGTACCCCACCAAAAGTTCACACCTTAAAATTCCTGGGATTCCATGGGTTTTTCAGAACCCCAATATTAATGTTGAATATATGAAACATATATGCAAAATATATGGAAAACATGGAAATCATGTGGGTTCAAAAATCCAGATGATCCAGTCTTGTACGGAATTCAACGGTTTTTTGTTGACGTTTTTTTTCAGCTCTGTGAAAACCGGAACCGTGCCATGCAGGCGGCAAGTGGATGGTTCCCTTCCGCCGGTCTGCCCGAGCGGACAGCCTTGCACAAGTGGCTCGGCGGGAGCCGCCACGTGGATATGGGTCCCAATAGCTGGATGGTTTGCGGAAAATCCCATTGAAATGCATGATTTGGGGGTACCCCTATTTTAGGAACCCCCCATATGCTTGGTATGTGAATTCGGGCAAATGCATTGTTTGACCTGTTTGAACTTACTTCAGCTAGACGTTTCTTGAAGCTTTATATAACTTGTTCTAGTCTCCCAATCTCTCCCAAATGTTGTGATGATTAGCCATTTTGAGCAAAGTCCAAGAAGGTAATGTAGTTCATCGCGGCCAATCTTGACCCAGTTGCTTTGTCAAGTACCAAATCGCCCAAGTGTTCCAATCAGTGATATTTGTTTATCATCAGGTCGGTTCCTCTATACTGCTATGCTAAATTTGTGCCATTCCGGGTCTGGGATTTTGGAGGTATACCTCAGTGACTTTCGATGCCGTCCTGGACGACACTGCAGTGTTCTTGACGTCCTCGTGCCATGGACACAGTAACGGATGAGGAAATTCCCGGGGAAATCATACATCTGGGCATCGCAATCAGCTGGCTTAGTGTTCTGCTTGCGGAGATTGAGATCGAGATAGATCGAGATATTGTTCATCATGTTCATCAAGGCATGAGCAACACTGGGCAGCAGCCATCAAAACTGGTACAGTTCGCCCTTTGGTTTGGTTGGGATGGCAAAATCCGGAAGGGAGTTCTTGTCATCCTGAATCTAGAACTCCCTTGGGTGATACAGGTGCGATCACCATGCCCCAGTTTGAGTTGTTGTTTTGGAGTGGCAATCTTCAGCCATCCCCGGCCATCTTCAGCTGTGCCAAGTTGGGTTTTGAGCCCAGGAACGACGTGCAGATCTATCCCCGAGAAGACGAAACCTACGCCTGCGGCTTTCCGCGCATGGAAGATCTGCCAGCTTCTCCCCTGGACATAACGCCCTGTGACACCATTGCCACACGGCTGAAGTACCTTGGCGATGGAGCGATGGTGTTAACACTGCAAGTCATCCCAGAATGCTCCCAAGTGGTTGTTTCATGGGTGGTATGTTCTTTCGGAAAGGCTATTGAAATTGTGAGTGATCCTATCATGTCCCAACTCCGTTGAAAACCTCACATGAGGATTTGGTGCTTTAGACGACTTGAATCAGCATGATTGCAGCATGGTGTATGTGATCGATTCACTTCCAACAGCAGCATTTCGTCTCCCAGAGTTCGCCCCGCCAATAGCCCTCCAAAACAAAATCATGTCAAGACATGTCAAGGTTCCCAAATAGTCGCAAAATGTAGCAACCTTAGTCCTCAAAATACCTGTTGTGCTTGATATGAGCCCCTACAATAGCCTGGGAATGCTGTGACTTTGATCCAAAAATAAAGCCTCCACTGCAGCCACAGGCAGGAGGCGACGTCCTGCAGTTCGCTCTTGGAGAGCAGTGCTACCAAGGCACCCCTGATTGTCCCAGATTCAGATAGTAACTAGATAACCCAAGGTTCAGAGCTAAAGTCAACGATGCCACTCCCAGAATTTGCTGCTAGGACTATCTAGGACTCACAGTGCTGGTGACCCCAAGATACTCAAAATATCTCATAATAGACTCCAAGCATCCTCCAGCACGGCATCCCCAACCATGGTTGAGCCTGCAATGTGCTCAGACGACTGCGGCTTGTTATTTGCCTGGTGGATCAGCCGATGGCTTGCCTGTCATTGGGCAGATCCCAGGGGTCAGCAATGCCTTCATGGCAACTTGGCGATAGGGATATGGGATGGATCGTCCTGGGTCGTTGATATGCGTTGATTGGGTACCTAAGTGGTCTTGAATGTTCATATCAATGCCATTTGCTCTATTGTTATATACTGTAATACATACATATATATATATACATATATATATGTTCTTCGAGATTAAGTTTTTTGGGGTTCGAAAAAGTTTGTCCTGCTTCTCGTATGTTCTGGTACTGATGAAATGTGTCCAGCAACTTGGGACATGAGAAGTTTGTCATTTGTTTTCTCTGGGTTTTCTCAAATCCCAGTGGAGACCTCTTGCAATACTACGTACATCCACGTACAATGGCCGCGGTGCCAGTACCCCTGGCAGGATTGTTCACAGGATAGTCATGTGTGATGCATTTGACGCATGACCTCCACATGAATTTTGGATCTTTTAGGATATTTTTGGTGTTATCCTACCCATAGTTGGTAATGCTTAGATATGTTCAGATCGTATCAAATGGGACATTTCACTACCCCACCCCTGTTGGGTTCCCGCACCGATGTGATCCAGACCTGAGGCGTGTGCGCACACGTGCTGGGGCATTCTAAATGCACCTGCCACTGGCGAGGCATCGTTGCTTCTGTTGGACTTACAGATACCATCAGATTCCCAGCTTTCTGTGGGAACAGAGACACAATTCTTTGACATGAGATTTTGGTTTTTGGTGTTGAATTTTGTATGAAATATGATGGATATTGATGGATGCAGACCCAGTGGTGGCATTGTCAAAAAGTGGTCCTTGATGTCGTCAGGCCATCGCTCAGATGGCCATGGCAAGTGGCTCCGTCAACCTGAAAGCGTTTGCTGTTGGCCGGTCCTCTGCGTTGTCACGCTTCCGCTTCTAAAAAGATCTCCGCAAGACTTCCACAGGGTGGGGACAGGGTGGGGACGGAGAGCTGTAACTGGAATGCTGTAACGGGATTTTGAGGCTTTTCAAATTGGGTCCAGACACCCAATTGATCAACTTGTAGGCAAACCTTGGGGACAACCATCCACACCACATCCACCTTTTTGCCCAAGGCTCTTAGACATTTTGCATCATTTTGCCGCCTGAACAGTGGCGCGCTGTCAGTTCTACTGCATTTTTTTGCCGATGAGTTGACCCTGGCGAAAATACCTTGGAGTATCCGCACTTCCGGGGGGTCAGTCATGACCCTGGCCCTAGGTCACGTAGGTGGTGAAGGTGACTGTTTTTTTGGAATGTGTATGCTAAAGACATGATGGAGTCTTGCAAATTCTCCCATATGTCTCTTCTCCAAGCAGGCGACTACGAAATGTGTCAGAAAGCAATGCAAGTTTCTCATGGAGCTCTTATAATATATTCATATTCCATTCGATGTTTCCTTCTCTTCAGACACAAGGATGCAAAACGGATTAAACATGATTAAACAATATTATATAATAAACAATATGAAAAAGGCTTCATTGGATGCTAAATGGCTTGATGTCCGAGGCGTTTCCACCGGCCCAAGTAAGCCCGTTTTTGCCGCCTAAGAACGAGCCCACCACTCGGTCACCACTCAAGTGCCCTGACGATGTCATCCGTTATGGGGAGCTTGCCATCCACGTGTGTATCAGTGGCGGGTCATGGAGGCTAAAGCAAGTCCCAGATACTGAAGTTGTAGAATCCTTATAGTAATCTCATGTGATCTCTAAAATGCAGAGTGTCAGATGTCACAGATTTTGACTGGATCCCCTAGCAATTTTTCGGACCACTTTGTGCATCATCTTCCCAGACTAGCTCTGTTCTTCCAGCGTTCCAGCTCAAGTGCAGAGTTTTTTCGTGCCGCTGGTGGAAGATGTCTGGATCTTTCTCCAAAGTGGTACCAAGTCCAGATGCACCACATGAGCCCGACCCGGGAAAGGCTGACGATGACGATGCAGCGAATGATGATCAACACACTTTGGTGCAGTTCACAACTGCCATCTATTTTGTTGAAGAATCAGAAACCCAGTGGCACTGGCAGTTTTGATATCCCAGAGCCCGGAACACTGAGACTTTCTATCGCTTTCTAATTTGTCCATTCCAGCAAGACTACTCATGAAAAAATGGCACTCCGATGATCACCGATGCTCAGGAAAAGTTCTTGACCATCGATCTCATGCGTCTTGGGTCCATGAAGGGCACCATCTCGGTGAATTACTACACGGAAGATGGCTCCGCAAAGGCAGGGCTTCACTACGAGTCCATCGCTGGGGAGGTGCCACGATGTGCCATGGGCGGGAGCTTTCAGACCTTTCAGACATCACCAAGACAAAAGCATGGCTTTGTCACATTTTTTGGAAAGAATCTCTTGGTTGTGCTATGTAAAGGTGGATGGAACGAAGCTATTCTTGCTCTCTTCACCCTGAAGAACTTGTCATGTGAATAATCTTCACTCTGAAGATCCCAAACTAATCAGCTGGGCTGTCGTTTTTTTGTGGCTTTTGATCATAAGAAGGTCTCAGTTTTTGATTTGCATTGATTTGCCAGATTGGGTTAAACGGAAAGTGGCACATGTCTGAGAAACAGGCCATCGCCACACAACCGGCATCCCGGCATCCCCCCCGAAGGTGACCTTCAGGGATGACGAGTTTCGGCAGTCCATTCGTGTCAGTACCATTGCCAGTCCTTACTGGTCACCCACCTTGGCACCTCGGGTCAGCTGGTGAGGCTGGTGAGTAAGTTTTTCTTTGTCCTCCTGGGGATGATGGGGATGAATATAGTTTTATATAGTGTTGATGAATACCAATCCAGCCGTTTGAGCGTTTCAAATCACAAGCCATCTTTGCCATGCTCTGACCTATTTGATTATTGGCAAATCGCATCTGTAAAGTCGTTAAGGCCAACTGGAATCTCAGAGTGATTGAGGATCTTAAACAAAGAAGTCTCCGTTGACTTATCTTTGCTTGATAGCCTAAGCAAGGAGAGGTTTTTGCATTGTAAATTATTTTTACACTTGAACACCGCTGACCATGCCAAACCTATTATATTATAAATAGGGAACCTAAAGAAGAACAGATTGTATGTCTCCAAACTTGACCCAATTTGGGAGCATGCAGGATCCACAAGGACATGAGAAAAACTTAATCATTGGACTAATTGATACTAATTGTTAATATGTTGTTATTTCTCCTAGCTTTTGATATGTTTATTGAAGAAATGCCAATGAGAGAAGGTTGTGCATTGAGAGTGAGTGTATGATCAGTGTGGGTCACTTGTTGTAGTCGTTGTGTGCATTTACATGTGAAAATGTTTTTTGTGCGGCAAGAAATTTACCACAGCCTTGCGGCGAGAAATTTATCACAGCCTTCCGGCGAGAGATTCCCCCAAATGGTTTGCGGCGAGATATTTTTTGGATGGCTCCAGCGAGCTCCCCTGGGAGGAGCTCT
>Ga0126342_10007385_pt1 | contig 19610 bp, 16 predicted proteins | sample Cyp1metagenome_FD_92528 | JGI IMG/M metagenome (GOLD analysis project Ga0126342, IMG submission 92528) | Coral microbial communities from Lord Howe Island, Old Settlement Bay, Australia - Cyphastrea 1 metagenome | ecosystem: Host-associated > Invertebrates > Cnidaria > Coral ... | reverse complement strand
TTCCTGGCTCTAGCAGGCATTTTTTCCCTTCTTCCTATCAGAATCCAATGAAGATCCCATCAGAGCCCATCAGAAAAGAGAGGATTTGTCAAAACCTTACAGAAGCCTTTGGGGAAGAGTTGGATTTTCGATTTACTATTGCAAAGCAGACCCCCCCCCCCTAAAAAAAAAATAGGGGGGGCCCCCCCTTTCCTATTGTCGATGTAACATTAATAATGGTTAATAATGGTTATAATGATTATTAATCACGTCATCACTATTAATAGTGATCATATATTATCCCATCATTAAATCACTATTTTCTCAGCATCCCGATGATTCTCCCATCATGATCTCATCAGTATCCCACTATGTGGCATTAGTATTCATAATATAAACGTTACGATATGCCATATTCCATTATATCAAATTATATACCATTATTTTATTATATGTAATATAGTTCATATATGACATATTATTCATACATACATAGTTAAATACCATTAAATATCATCATCATCATCATCATCATCATCGTCATCGTCATCGTCATCATCATCATCATCATCATCATCATCATGGGAAGCAGATCGATGGTTCCTGGCAGCGGTGGCAGCTTGCTTGCAGGGATGAATGAGATCGCTGCCGTCCTGCTGTACGTCATGTCAGTGGATCCTGAGTCAGCGGAAAGCGATGCTTTCTGGTGCTTCTCCGAGATGATGGTGGAGTCTTGGGCGGTGATGATGAAGATGATTGGGCGGGGAGATGGCGGAAGATTATTATGGCCCGAAATATCATAAGATATTATAAGATGTTATAAGCCAGTTATATATGAATATATATATATATATGACCCCATTTTCATGGAATGTATATGTATATATATATAATATACATATGACCCATTTCAAACCATTGATAGTTGGTAAAGGGCTCTGTAACTGCGGATGAAGGGCCCTGGAGTAGCAGGGATCTTTGAGATTCTTGTCCCATTCTTGGCGGGTGCCCCCGGCAACCAAATGATATAGGGAAAATGATGATTCACCGGTGCCTGGAATGGTATTTTACCATGTTGTCTCAATCAGAACCATATAATATTTCTATTTGTTTGTTCATCCGTTCTTAATCTTTCTAAATTAGGAAAAGAGTGGTGTGGCAGGCCTGGTACCTGCACAGCATCCCCCATTCGGAGAACTACTGTGTGTCCGCGTGGTCGGCACGCCCTTCTTTGATCTCAGGAAATCAAAGAAGGCTTCATGCAAACGATGGATCATAGCGGTGAAGGCCTTGAAAGATTGGAAGTGGGAGAGCGGTCACAAGCCACTCCAACTAATCAAAAACAAACTAGAGATTCTGTGTTTCAAAGAGGGTTTTCCAAACAGGGGGTGTGTACCAGCACAAACCTGCATTTTCTATGAGAAAGCATGTTTTTGTTCAAAGGCATGTCTTTAGGCGTATCCATTTTTTTGATAAATCCAGCGCTGCGATGGTAGGAGTCTATGGCATGGTGGATGAAATCTCGCGAATGCTCAGAAGCCTCTTGGAGACGCGTGTTACGCGTGTTTTGGGCACCCCATCTATTGCCATTTTCATGAAGGAAATGATGATAAACTTTGGGTTTTTTTGGGGCAACCCTACCTTAAGAAAGCAACTGTTTGTTTCATTGGATTTGAGGTGAGGGAAGAGACCCTGGTTGCTATAAGCAACTGTTTCTGTTGGGACATTTGATGTTCATGAAGGATAGTCAAAATCGAGCTATGGTATGGTAAAGGTATTTGAGTCAGCGCAACTCTGAGATTCGGAGTTTTGCTGGTGGTAAGGACCTTCCTGAAGATTATTTAATGGACCCCCAATCCAATGGGGTATGGATGATTTTTCCCTTGGAGACGGCGATTAATATAGGTTCATATAGCTTCCATCTGAGTTTTCGGGTGGTAGAATCGGTTGAAGGAAATATTTACACACTTGAATCTCCCCTCTATGTCTGCCTAAAAACGATGGTCCACCAAGGTTACGACCCTCAGCTGGCCAGGCAGCGAAAAGCGCAGATTTTGGGATGGCACTTGGATAGTTCTCCGGCATGTTTTTGGGATGTATGCTGCTGGTACTGTGATAGTCTAGGTACATCATACAATATACATTTTGATATACAGTGTTTATAACTCAACTATCTCTAGAACATCCCCAGTTGTGTATTTTTATATATAGTTACAAAAAGTACATGGGTTGTTTGAATCGGTTGTTGTCATTTTTTGACTTAGCTGGGATGCAACCCCCACGTGCTCACAGGCATTTGCACAAGGCTGAGCTGTCTCTCTTCGTGTTTGTCCTGCGCTGGTGTACAGCCACTTGCACCGAGCTAGTACTGGTCCAGTGACTGGAGCATCATACAGTACTAGCCGCTAGTCTTTGGGGGTGCAGTTCCAGTTAGTAAGTGGGTTACATAATGTTACATAACCATAATATACCATAATTAATCATTTAATACTTATGCACCTGATATCCCAACTTATAGAGGTTTTTTTCAGCATGGTTATACCAGTTATACCCATTTAAAAGCCACAGTAAGAGTCTTGAAAAACTCGAGGCCCGAGCCGGCGCACACATCATCAAATTGGGCTTTCCCAGCCATGGCTTGAAAGATTGAAGCCGAGAATTGGGCGTCTCATAGTAGATGATTCAAGTTTGTTTGCTTGATACGCAACTATGTCCGACTTGTTTTGGTGTTTCTGTACCATCTGGTACTCTAATTTGGCGATTTCCCAGCCAGCCATGTTTGACAGCAGGATCAGCATTTAGCGAAACTAACATAGCCATGGTATAGATGGCCCATAGACATAGATGGTTTACCTATTAAAAATGGTGATTTTCCATGGCTATGTTAAATAACCAGAGGGTACTGCGAGACTTGCGTAATCTAAACATCAAGAACTTTCATGGTAATGCCGCTATTCTTGCGTTGATCTTTGGTAATCTGACATACTGAAGACCGGAGACCCCCAAAGTACCCTGAAAATTTGTGTTTACCCCATGTTCTTTAGTACGTTTATACAATTTTTTTTGGGGGTATTTGGAGTTGGGGTCTAGGCTTCAGTAAATGCAAATCGCAATTTTTGAGAAGTCATAAGTCTCGTGCAAAAGCATGCAAATTGCGACACATCCAAGGTTCTCTTTGCGCAGGCAAGGGACTCAGAAAAACAGGCCCCCGCCCAACACAAAAACACCAAAAACAAGGTTGGAAAGGGAAAATATCACCCAAGTCAACTCGACTCAGCATTTTAGTTTGGTGAATGATAGTCTTTTCGCCAGACTGGATTGGATGCACATGATTAGGAAATTCAGAAGAAACCTAGAGTAACATGCATATTGTGTGGCGATAGAGTGGTATAGAACTCATAATCCATTGACACCCTGAAGATGAAGATTTGAGGCTTTGGCTAAGACTTAGTATATCTATCAATCCACTGTACCATTCATGTCCAAACTGCAGGAATCAAAAAAAACGGCATTTCTCCGTGCTTAAGCGCTTTTAAAAACACCCCAAGGATGCGACTCTACCTGATGTCCTTCGACTGTGGGATTCATTTATTGCAGATCCAAACCGATATGCGTTTGCGCCTCAGACTTCGGGTTTCTCCGTTTCTTGGTGAGAGAGGGAGAATAAAAACTAATTCTGGTGTATTGCTGGTTGGGGTTGCTTCACCCAGCTGCCAGCATCATGTGAATCCCAGCAGCTCATGTTGAGGTTCGTGGTTTACACTTGCGTCGCGGTGATTCTCGGAAAGAGGGAGGCATTGCTGGCCACAGATAAGCAGTTTTCCCTTGCAGAGGCTGGGATGCTGCTTCATCACAAGTTCTTGGTGACATGCCTAACATGCTGGAACAGTACAGAACTACACAGCAAACAAGACCCCAAAGCACTGACCTGTACGACATGTCGAGATACACACGCTTCAATGATCTTCTGGTTGGTGGTTTGGAACATTTTTTTTTCCATATATTGGGAATAACGATCCCAGTTGACTAATATTTTCAGAGGGGTGGCTCAACCACCAACCAGAAAACCTCAACTTCCCCCAAATAAAAACAATTCCAGGAGAAGTTGATGTCTCTAAAAAAATAGGGATTCCCCAAGCCATTCCTCGGGTAAACCCCTTGAAAATTCATCCTCATCATCACTCCAATTGCCGGTATAATCATGCCATATACCCAGGTTTAATCTGGAGATACCTGGTGTTTATACCCTCTGGTAATTTAACAGTTTGCTATTGAAAATGGCCCATGAAAATAGTTGATTTACCTATTCCAAATGGTGATTTTCTATAGTTTTTTGTAGGTTTACCAGAGGGTAAACCCTTTTTCTGAATCCAATTGATTCCCATCAAGCTCCAGATCATGCAAGCGGGCCCTCGTGGCACTGACTTCGAGGAATTACTCAAGCGAGCCGGGCAGCCCGCACCGGCGCCAAAGTTAGGTGAAATGTTCCCCAAATTGGGCATCCCAAGATTCTTGATGGAGATTAACTATGATTAACCTGTGTTTTTTTTGTTTTGAAGTAGAAACATGTTCCAAACATTGGGGGCATCCATGGGTATCCCAATATTTTTTGATTGAAAATGACATGATTAACCAAAAGGAGATGGGGATTCAATTTGTTCAAGCAACAAACCTGAGATCAGGTCTAATTTGTATGTAACCAACATCGAGCAATAAAGCGGCAAACGGCTTGGTGGCTCAATCACCTCCATCAGTTGTGAGATGTTGTGAGATAGAACCTAAGGCCCGATACACTCCTTTGGCAAGGTTTTGTTTTGAGGGATACGGGAAGCATGAAATTCAGATCTTGGCTACCTATTTCCGCCTGTTTTTGGAAGTGCCAAATTGCTAAGCTACACTGTGGCAGCTGGCGCAAGTGAGATTCCACCCCCATTTAGCAATCCATAGATGCATGATGTCCATACTATCCCAAACCGAGCTCGCTGTTCTTGAGAATCTTGTCGTGAATGAAACCAGAGTTGGACCCAAAAGATGGTTTCTGGTTTCATGTGTTCATGATTTTCTCCTCTATTTGAGACTTGAGATGATGTTCGCAGATGCGTTTCACATTTTTGAGATGGGCTGAAATCACCATCTCCCGGAAGTGGTGGAAGGTTCTATTTCAATTTATATAAGGGAGGGTACATCCTGCATATGGACTTTCCCAACAAGACCAGACACCATTTCGACCCAGATAGTCCACTCGCCCACCAGTGCCTAAGCCGGTCGAGGCAAATGCCATTTGCGCCTTCGAACGACGAGGGGAGCAAGAGCCGATCTTTCCACCCAGAAGGCATGGAGAGGATCTGGAGGGGATCTAGCTCAAGTGGCCCAGGGTGGCCCTAAATAAACAGGGGTTTAACTCACTGGTTATTCCCCATTAAAGAACCATTGAAACTGGGTGTATACCCCAGTTTCACAGAGACCCATATTATAACATATTATTACTATAGTTTAATCCATAATAGATAGTGCCAAACATGGCCCAAAAAGGTCATAAGAAGGTCATAAACAAGATATAACCAGGCCAAACTCTTTCAGTTGGGCGTTGCCGTGTCTAGTTTTCACCTAGGCTTCAAGTCATGGACGACATCAATGAGTGGGTCAGGAGCTCGATGCTGGGGTCAAAACGAAGGGTAGCCACAGTTGAAAGTTGATCATTATTGAAGTACAGCAATCACAAAATAGATCGAACAACTAGGGAACCGGAAAATTGTATGAAATTGTGCGGTAAAAGATTGTAGAATGGTATTTCATGATACCCGATATCCCGTGAGAGCTTCTGTTTTGGGGTTACTATATTTACTTCCAAGTTGTGTCAACCAAGTTATACTCGATCTGAGGACTTTCCCAATAAATGTGGTTTCATCTATGTATGGGTTAACTCATTAGATCACATTAGATCCCCTGTCCCAAAGATGTTGGTGTGATGTGTGTATTCAATTGTACAAGTTGGGTTCCACCATCCTGAACCAAAAGCAGCAAGTTAAGAACATGGCCAAACCAAAAAAATAAAACATGGCTTTGTCCAAAGGGTGGTTATATCCATGAGTACTACCTGATCATCATGTCTCGATTGAAAAGGCTAGCTGACTGGCAGTTTGAAGGATTATGTGCCATCCAACAAACGCAACAAATGCAACCATGATCCCAAATTGATCAGACATGACTATAGTTGACCCACTGGTTGGCGGTTTCAAGTATATCTATATGTTATTTTCAAGCATAGAACGACAGTCATCCTGGAGTATGATAGAACATGGCACTTTCAGACAAAAAAGAAACACGCAAAAAGTCAGATGGTTGAAAATCCATGAACATCCCATATTTTGTCTACATCAGCATGGTTATAGGATGATATTGTTGAGTGCCTAAGGCGAGCACTGCTGCTGCTGCAGCCTCAGAGGTGCCAGCTTAGCTGGAACTCTCACATGATATTTCTCCCGGATTGCCCTCAAGCTTTGTCAAAACTGGGGCTACAGCTTGAAGCGGTGGTGAAAAACCCGGGTCATTCTATGACCAAGAGATGGCATGGTTTTTCGTGTTTTCGTGGGGTCCCCCATGACTTAGGAAACAGCCATGTGAAATCATATCAATCAAACATATCATTAACCGTATGGGACCGTATGATGAGCCATGTATCAAGCGTATTATTATGTATTATTACCCATGTGAGACCCGAACATCGACTATTATCCCTGATGAACACAGTGACATAGTGAAATCATGTCAACACATGATGTTGAACCATGCTTATGCCATATTAACTATGTACAAAAACATACGTACATTAACCATCATCAACCATGATAAGGCCATTATGAATTATCAACCCATAACCATGGACATGTTCCATCATGCGCTGCCAGGCAGCGGCCGTGGCCAGCGAGGTGGGCCATGAAGTCTCCAAGAACATCCAGGCGTTGAGACCGAGAGAATGGGAAACTTCCAGCCAGGGTCCATGAAGATGATAAAAACAATGAGTTAGCTATTAAAAATGGTGATTTCCCTAGGATGATTGATGTTTTTTTTTGTTTGAATAGGGAATTTATAGGATGTTGACTATAGGATCATAAGAATCATCATAATTATAGGGTTATAATATTAAATATGATGATTTTTGGTGATTTCTTGATGATTTCCCCTATGGTTATGTTGGAAATTTGGATGATCTGACATGTTTTACTGTACCTAGCTATAAATGCTGATTTTCCAGAGCACACCGTTCAATTACCAAAGGGTGTTTTGATCACATCTAACCGTTAACCAATAATATGCATGCTTAAATTATGGTTAGCATATATATGGCTAATATTGGCTAATACTGCGACTAAAACTTGTATGGTTAATATAGAACGGTTCCTACATGGTTAGTGTATGGCTAATAGTATGGCCAATCCAAGAATATACCAAATTATAAAGGATGACTAGATGTTGGACCCCAGATCTTTTAACCATTCAATCTCTTGGTGCTGCGAGCGTCCATGTTCAAATTAGTTGTGGCCTTGGTACATCAGCCTGCAAGGAACAAAAACAAACATGGAAAAAAAATAAAAAACATGGTGGATTCAACCAACCAAATGATCAAGTGGTGTTATAATGGGGATGTAATGGGACATATATGGGGTGGCCCTTGATATCAAGGATTACAATGGGGGGCCCCAATATGTTTCAAGGATTACACTTTGCCACGACCTCATGTCGTGACGCCACTTTTTTTTTTCGGCGAATGGCCGAACCATTACCGTTTGGAATTCACGGCTCTTGCTTAATTGAAAGATATTGAAAGGCAACTTAAGATGTTTTTGTTTTTTTCGTATGCTTTGCTGTTTTGGTTTGGTCGATTCATTGTTGCTGATCAATCACAGTCATAGTTTTGGTGATGAATTAGCAGTCCCTCACAGATGTTTTTGTTCTTCTTGCTGATCATAAATTAGTTATTCCGATATGTTTCAAAAAGAACGCAGGGTCATATTTATCCGTGAAGTTTTATCAGTATGTTTTTGGTTCCTTGCCCCCACCGTTAGCAGAATTGAAAGGGAACATCTTCAAGAAACCCATATGATTCGCAGTAGTTGGAGCTTAAACCCGTGAGTTCCGGTCAATATTTTCCTGTAGATTTTTCCCTTCAACCAATCCGTTGAATGTCAGCAGTGTGTTGGTTAAATCCAGAGTTTTCAATGAGCAAATCCTCGTGATGTCAAATCCCTAGTGACTGTAGAGTCAATGGATTGGTTTAAGGGCAAAATTACAGGAAACACCCATATTTCAGAGGAAAATCAATGGTTTCCGGTTAAGATTTTCATATCAATTTTCCTGGTGACGTGTCAGCCAGGAGAAGATTGCACCAGTGGTCATTGAACGTGCGGGCCAGGCCTCTGAAATCGTTCAGGTGCGGGCTATGTTGAGTCGATGCCGGACTTGGGACTGTGAAGATCTTCCCCAAGAATGGATTAAATGTGTATTTAATGGTATGTAATGGATATTTAATGGGATTATAATCCACTTAAGAGGATATTTTTCTTTGGTTATTTAAGGCTATGGAAGCCATGACCAATATAAAGATGGTTCATGATGATATACTATTCTGAAAAGCATGTCTAAAATCCGCCGTTCCGTTGATCGCATTTTTTGACCCACGCCCAAATCTGACAAGCTTTATCGGGATCAAAATGGGAGTTGATGGGAACCTTTACATGGGGGATATATATCTTTTGGGGGGGATTAAACTTGATGTATTCCCATTGATTTTAGGCTTTATTGGGACAATGTGGATATTTGAAGATCAAAACGGTAAATTGCGATCTAAGTGCCACTTAGAATTGACGAACTGAGATTCGATTTAATCATGATTTGTGGCAATTTTACAAAGATCTATACAGATGAACATCAAGATCATCAAGGGTCTACAGTGCAGAAATTGACCACGCTCCAAAAAAACAAGCCACTCCCGCGGAATCAGGACAAAGCTCAAGCCCTTCAGAGCTGGTTGCACGAAACTGCACCTGCTCGGAAAGAGGCCTTTGAACAAGTCAGGGCCCCAAGGGGGCTGATACGGCAGATGGGAAGGTGACTGAAATGGATGAGTTGGTCTAAGCTGAAACTGACCATGAAGTATCATGAAACCATGAAACATTCAGAACTATTCGACATTTTTGATAAACGGTCATGACACCAACTTTTTTTTGGAGGTTCCGGAGGTCGAAGTGTACCCTCTGGTAAACTAACATAGCTATTGAAAATGGTCATTTATAGTGAGTTTTCCCATAAAAAAATGGTGATTTTCCATAGCTATGTTAAATTACCAGAGGGTACTATATAATTCGCACCCTGCTCTCAGACCCTTGAAGCCTTGTTTCACAGTGGGCTTGACGCCAGGCCCAAAGCCACTTGTCGTCGTTGGGATCTCATCCGATTTTTTTCAGTTGGATCGGGTCTGCCGTCTGCCGTCGTGGTCACCATGTTTTCCGAACAGAGTTCTTTCTCAACATGGGGTATGGAGGGGTATGGTACAATTATACAACACCCCACTATCTGGAACTTTTGCGGGAAAAACATATGATAATACCATGAGACTGAGACTTTTGCGGAAACTACTGTTAGACAAAGCCAATATGCCTCCCATGTCCAAAACAACGCACTTCCCAGAGGCAGGCCTATCCGTGCTGTTGGATTTGCAGTATTGCCAGCTTTACAGTACTGCCAGCTGGATGACAAAATACGCCAGCTGGATGACAAAATACGCCGCAGAGATCTGTAGGGCCTTGTTGCCCAACTGCTATTTGCAGCATTACTGCATCGACTCAGTTTCTTGTTTGTAGTTAGTTCAAGCCCCACTGGATCCACATGTTAGATCCACATCTTTGCTGGTTATGTCCCCATTTGATGTGTTTCTTGACCACTTTCTCCATGTCTGACATTGTTTGACGCTGGCTTCCCCAGGTTCTGGCAAACTGTGCGGACAAAGGGACAGCAGCCGGGCGGCTCAGTCCTGGAAAAATGGGCATTTTCTATCCCCAAAATGGCTACTTTCATAGGCAAAATGATGAGAAAGCACCAAATGTTGTAGCCGATTTTCAGACTAACCCACCTGTTTCTGTTCTATGGAGAAATACTGACAAGTGAATATGTGAGCAATGATCATGGTCAGATCCCCCAACGATGAATAATGGTTTATTACTTGTTAGTCCACTTCAAAATCTTCAAGCACAACACTGATTCTTTTTAAGTATCCCAACCCAGAGAGACTTTGGATGCGAACCCTTGGGAGGTTTGCCGCAGAAGCCGCCACGTCAGAGACAGCTACTTGGTTTTTTTTGAGTACCCCCAAAATGTCAGGGTTCAAGACCCAGGTCATTTGTATGGCACACAGCCCTACCACTATTCCACAGTAAACATATATTATACATGGGTCTTGTGGAAGAGACGGCCTGACCGGCCTGACCTGCGCCCTGCGGGTTGTGGGAGCCACAGGTCAGGCCGTCAGGCGCACACTGGAAGTCTAGGGAGTGCAACCGGAAACCGGAACCAACGTTTGGAATCGTTTGGATCAGGATACAAAATCGGCAGAACACGTTTCATTCGCTTTGGAACCATCGTTTGAATGGCGCGACAGATCAGTTCTTGGATTTATTGGAAGCGATCGGATCTAGGACCATTGATGATCAAGGTATTGGATGGTATTGCTTCATCTGACAAGTCTGTGAATAAATGTGAATAAACATCATGTTTAAATTTCTGTTGATTCATGTTTTGAATATAGTTTCGGTCTAAACTGTCTAAACCACCATTTTGAATGTCTGGCAACGTGAAGAAAAACCCACCTTCTTCTCACCGAGGCCAACACCGCAGCAGCCAGGCAGGGAAATCCCGAAATCCCACAGGTTTTCATGGGAAAACATGGTAGCATCAACTATAAAGTCTATACAAAAGATGCCAAACTGCCATGGGAAACATATGGAAACATACTATATGTGTCTCATTGTTTTCTGATTGTTTCTGGCTGCTTCAGAAGGTTTCGAAGAGCTTTTAGATATTTTTAGATCATCCTTTCTCAATTTCTCACTATCCCATGTTTTGCGATGGGAAATCCTGGCGCTCAAGTTTTTCCTAAGCTCGGTGAGTAGCATGCAAAGACAGAGTTTTCGGGGTTGTCCAAAAATTGGGATTTGCTTCAATTTATTGCCATTGTAAAGGATATAATTATATATTTATATTATTGTTTGAACGTGTTTGAACCATGGGATTCCAAGGTTAGCCTGTTTGTAGGAAAAACCACTTGGGTATTCGGGTATTCCACGCCAAAAATCGACTGCATCTAAGGCTCTAAGGACCAGCTAAGATTGACCAAACGTTTGCAACGCGAATTTGGACCCTGGGATTCCACTTGAGCATTGCTCAAGGTCAGAACATGGCTTGGAGCCATATCCCCAGGTCGATTGCTTATGAATGCCTCCCCCATTCCGGAGATGTCTAAATTTTACATGTTCATGGAGTCAAGAAGGATCAAGATCAAGATGAAGTGTACAAGGTATAATCAATGCTATATCAATGATTTGATACATACAATACATATATTTATTTGATTAATATCTATATATGATATAATATGATACATATAATATGTAATTATATATTAAGTGGACAAACGATGGGCAACGACACATTTGAGTTACATCCCCAAGCGCAGCGTTCCGTCGTTGAGAGGTTCAGCTCTGCGGCTGAATCGGCCAGTGGTTTGTTTGTCACCAACTCAAGGAGGGTAGCACTTGGAGGATAGCTATAGCCGGTATAGCTGGAAGTAGAGTTGAAATATGCTACTTGTACTACCAGATATGTTACTACTAATTAGCCTGATTGAACAAATTTTAAAGGTTGAGCTTGCTGAATGTTTGAAGCTTTGAAAATTCTAATCAACGTAATTGGGACGGTCAGCCAAGTGAAGATGCGCATGGCCAATTCCGAGCCGGAATTCAGGATAGGTATATAATGCACCTCAAGATGCCAAACTGAATTCACGCATTACGTTTGTTGTGTCCCCGTTCTCGATAGTATCCAGGAAAATTTCATCACCGTTTGGACCTGTGACATTGTGGCTGACCATGCCATTCAAACAGATTCCAACAGCCATCGGATCAAGATGCCCCTGGGGTCCTGTGCTTCCCAGACCCGCGGCCCGCTCCGCGCATGCGCCCTCCTCGTTACCGTCCTGGTGTCGAACTGCCTCAGCCGCCCCGTTTTTCACCGCGTTGAGGTCCGAAAAGTGGATCCTCTGCGGTGTTTCTTTTCAGGCGAAGAAAAACGCCGGGCCAAAGAAGCTGAGATTGAGGACCGCGGAGTGAAACGAGACACCCGCAACCAGGGTTTTTCCTAGGGTACAAAGAGTTGAGACTTGGTGGGTTCGAAATGTGTCAAACATGTTTTTTTTAAGATATACAAAGTCATATTTCGCCCCGATGAAAACTGGGATGATGATCCCCAAATCATTGATGCTTTCCCCTCAACACGGCTCAACCAGCTGAGAGGCCAAGAAAGCGGCAGCGGAGGAAAAGGAAAAAGAGAAGCAACGGCAGAAGCGGCAGAAAGAGCAGGAAGAGGCCAGAAGGCAGAAGCAAAAACACGAAGAAGAGGACTGGGTTTCTCCAAGTGGGGATTCAATCATAAAAAAAGGGGGGTTAATGACGTTTAATGGCACTCTATATAGGAATGTAATTGGATTTAATGGGATGTATAATCTTCGGTGTCATCAAACATAGCCGGCTGTAAAATCATCGAAGTAAATGGGGAATTTTCCAGCTAGCCGTGTTTGACTATGGAATGTATATTAGGTTAGGTCATGATGAGAACAGGAGGGCAATGTTCTAATAGGCTATCCCTTTCATCCAGTTGCCCATTCTTGAGAGGAAGAGAAGAGAAAACTGAAGGAATTGGCATCAATTGAGGCTGAAGCAGTAAAGCGAGCCGCTCAAGCAGCCAGAAGACCGTTGAATTCCTTTGAAGAACGGCGAGTGAGACGACAGGCAACGACAACGACCTGAGATCTGTTGGGGAATATGAGGACCCTCCAGTCCTTTAAGTAGCATATGGAAAACCAAAGGTTTCCCTATGAAAATCCATGAAAATGATATCCAAATTTCAAATTGTGGGTTTTCCATATATCTTACAAACGACTACGTGCAGGCCAGCGATGTTGCTGAGATCAACACCTTAGTGGGTTGACCCAAATCCCTCGGCCGATGCTGGCAGTTAATCGGGCTGCCGGTTGGACAACGGACCACAGGGGACCACCGTTGTGTCAACCGAGGGCTGCTAAAGCCCTGTTGGCATGATGACTATACGAGGTTCAGTTATCTTGGACTATCTTGTCCAAAAATGTCCAAAACATATCTGCGATGATCAGAGTTTAGCTGGGATGAATTGCCAGACAGAAATTCTGCGCGAGTCGGCGAGGCGAGATCCGAATACTCTGGCGGTGTGCATCTTGGACAACAAGATGACTGGTCAAAACCCTTGAAACCGGAGGTCAAAGACCAGCTGGACCAGAGCTTAGTGGTCTGAGCTTCGCAGCATTTCGCAGCTATAGCTGGCTAATGCTGGACCGAAAACTGGTGATTGGGGAAACTATCCCAAGATGACCTTAATTGAGCTTGATAAATCATGATAAATCTATTGTACAATAGATTATCTATGAATCACGCTGATCCAGATGGATCATGACATGCGAAGACTGAGCTTTGCCATAGGAAAATCTGCGTTTGATTTGCTGACATACATGATTTTAGGATGTTCGTACGCGAAGAAAGGCACAATACATTGTCCACTCCATTAAAGCCTATGGGTATAGTACGATCTACAGAGAGGGTCGCTTGACCGAGGATGATGCGGTTCGCTTCTTCAGCCAGACCATGTTCACGCCTGCTGCACTGATTGGTTCAGCAGCACTGGGCTTGCTGTTTCTGCAACCGGCAAAGTTTGCCTTCTGCAACCCGCGGGACCAACCTTACAGCATTTTTCAATTTCTATACAGGGCATCCTGTCTGCAATTTGCCTTCTTTGCTACGATCTTGGTCTAAGATCGTTGGGCTGGGAAGCGTCAACCATATTCAGTTTCTTATTATTTTCTGTGTGATTGTTGATTGTTTGAGACTCTGAGAAGCATGCAATGGTTCGATGTGCTTTTGTTTTTTGTGTACTTCACACAATTTCACGCTAGCTGATGCTAGCTGTAGATAATATGATCTTGGGACTTATGCCAGCTCAAACAGCGACATTTTTTCGCAGTGTCCATTGTGTCCATGACGAATTGGTTGGCCATATCTGATTCGTTCAGAGAATGAACGACGCATGAAGCTGAAAAGGCAATGCGTGGAAGGTTTGCAGGTGCAATTGTTTGATCAGCAGTCACAACCTTAGTGTTTGTCTTTCAAAGACCGAAGGCTTTTTCCCTGCCAGACTTCGTCCTCAGAGCTGTTCACCAAGAGCATATGGATAATACAGAGTGTCCCAAAAAAGGTTTCAAACACATGTGGTTTTTCCAGCTGTCCAACTTTGCACATACTGTTTCTTATTGCTTTTTGGCCAAACACTTTGAAGCCCTAGTTCATCAAAGAAAGATATAGTCCCCTGAAAATGACCTCAAGCATTTACAGTAATTAATGATTCTTCAGCTGAACAGTCTATTTTCTTGGAAGCTCAAGTTGTTTCCGCACCCAAAAGGTCAACTTGTTTTTCTTGAAGACTGTCATATTTTTCTTAGTGGCACCAGTGTTCCATGATAAGTTGCAACTGTGTCCATTCAACAACACCCAGTTAAGTTAAGTTATTCATTTTTTCCCTATCGTTTTCCCCGTGGTTTTTATCATGGTTAATCCATTTATCAGGGTCGCCACGTTTTTTCGCAGGTCTATGTGATCTTGGCCGCCAGCACCATCTGTTTGGAGCTCACCACGGTCCTTGAGACCTCCAATGCCCACGTGCAGCTGCTGGAGCTGGGACGCCATGGGCGGCTGGCACTGGAACCCACGGCCATGGACCTCATCATGGCGAATATGGCACCACCGGGGGGCACCGGGGGGATGGGGACTTTTCTACTATGGGGGGGTTAACCAAGCCAAGAAAAATGATGATTTAGATTTTGTTCAACACACTTGGGATTGGATCAGCAAAAAGAATGATTGAAGCAAACTAAACATGATCATTTAACCAAGCAGAATTGAGATTTCACCAACAGAAAAGATTGACATAGGGTGTAACCTGGGATACCTGGGTAAATGGTCAACAAAATACGTAGGATTTAACCACGGATATTGAGTAAAATGGAATAACAAAACTGGAGATTGGTGGGATATGTTCCAGCCAATAACGGGGTTGAATCATGCAAAACTGGGATTTAACCAATACACTATCGTATGTGATTTATCCGATTTACCCCCTGGTAAACTAACATAACTATATGGAAAATATCCATTTTTTACGGGAAAATCCACTATAATGGCCATTTTTAATAGCTATGTTAAATTACCAGAGTATCCATCAAAAATTGGAGATTACCGTCGAACATGGTGGGAAAACCAAAAAAATCCGGGTGACGGGTCTGGGTAAGAGTTCGCCAACCAGACCGCTTGGAAAAAAGCAAACACAAATTGATTGAATCAACTGGTTGGTGGTTTGGAACATTTTTTATGTTCCATAATCTATGGGATAATCCTTCCCATTGACTTTCATATTTTTCAAGAGGGTTAAAACCACCAACCAGTTAACTTTACCAGGGCATTTTGGGCAGATTATGGCCAACATGGCAGGGTGATACGGTGATTCATCCAGATAGGCCGAAGGGGCCAAAGGCGGTTCTGCAGCTGTGAAACTTTAGATCCGACTTCAACCAACACTTGTGGCCTGGTGGTGTACCATCCACTGCACTTCCTTGTGGAGATGTGGGGTTAGGCCTTGCGTTTTTTCGCCAGGAGTTCGAATATTTGGTGTGCAGCTTGAGTTTCTTCGGCGGCCTCGTGTGCTTCATTTCTGCCACTCTTTGCCGTGTGATTGTCGCTACTCGACTGCATATGCAACAGACGAAGTCACAGACATCTCAGGGCGGTCTTGGCATAGTTTCATCTCTTCCACCGTTCATATTTAAAACTCCCCCGAGAGATACTGGTTGTTGGTTTCAAGCATGTTTTATTTTCCATTTCATATATGGGATGTCATCCCAACCCCATTGACGAACTCATATTTTTCAAGATAGTTATTGCACCACCAACCAGTATAGATAGTGTTTTAGGTAGGGAATGAAACATGATGAAACCACATATATATTCGGGACCATCCACTGGGGGATGATTATGAAAGGGGGATAGGATTGCTACCATTTGCTGGGTGGTGGTGGTGGTGGTGGTGGTGGTGGTGGTGACGTCATTTTTTATCCACTGCGTTTGCGATGATGACATCATCAACAATCGAGCAAAATTGACCACTACCTGGGATGGATGGAAAAAAATGAACCCACCAAGCAGTCTTTTTGTTCGGCAGAGCCTGTGCAGGGAAGATCCAGTGGCCAGAGTTGCTGTCTTGCGAGTCATCCTTGGATGTGCATTCTATTCATTCTAGGAACATCGCATAACATCCCCGTATAGCCAGGTTGTAAGATTGCTTTCTATCCACTTATGAAGCGGGATGTGCATTGAAGCACACATGTTTGATTGAATGGATTCGAGATGATTCGAGGCATTTGGCTACGATCATAGCGGACGATTCTTTCCACAAGAGCCGGAACTTTGTTTGGCAGTCAGCGGCATGATGCCACTTGCATGAACAAGTTTGCTGACTTGGATGGCGAAACCCCTGGAAAACCACATGTACCTGAAGTTCTACGGGCCCTGGAAGGTCCATGCCATACCGATACATACAGATACTACATACGTACAATGACTAGTTTGAGTGTAAAATGAACATCCACTGACCCGCAGCCATATGGCATCATGTTAGGCAAGTGTTTAAGACCAAGTTTCCCGGCCGGGCATCCCTGGCATTATATAGTTGCCCAAGCAATTGGGTATCTGCTAGTAATTTGTATGGAACATATGGATGGACATAAGATATAATATAAGTTGATATAAGATATAATATAAGTTGATATAAGATATAGAATGTTATAGATAGAATGTCATAACAAAGAGTATTTGATATTATAAATATATTATATATATATGTACCGTTTATATACGTGTATATATATAATTGGTATATAATATATAATGTGTGTTCTTTTCGACCCTGGGACGACCATGTGTTGCCTGCAGGTTGAGCAGCTTGCTGTCGTGGCTCCACCTGGTGAATGTGCGCGTCACAGAGTTTCGAAACTTTGGATCCATGATCTGCAGGCTGATCCGCCAAGTGTCATCCAAGTCTTGGGAAACTTTTCATGGAACATCTACCAGCTATCTACCAGCTATCTGTGTATGTAAAACCCCGGGAAAACTCGGATGACGGATGGTTTCCTGATGTGTCCGGTAAATCCATTGACTTAAGGGCTGATGACTTGGATATATCGGATATGTGGATGTTGGGATATGGAGGGAGAAGAACTACGCGTCTCTAACTTTGAACCCAAAATGGCGTGAAGCCCAGTTGCACATAGCTTGTTCTAACATGTTCTAACCACTTAGTGAAATGCACATGTAGAAGGCAGACTGCGAAGCTAAGAGTCCACCTTAAATGGAGGTCACAGCGGTCATTCCAAGTCCATTTCCTGACAGGTTCTTTATTCTCCTTTTGGCAAGATTTCGCAATGGAGAAGTTGGTATCATCGGCTACGCTGCGGTGATTTCAAGCCTTGCCAGTGTGGCAGGTGTAGGCCGATGATGGCCCATGACTGATGCTGCAGATATTCAGCCATGCCACAAGAACAATCATCTTAGTTTTCCACCGCTTTTCACAAGTGCTTTTGGCCAAACACTCCAAGAAGATACCCAGAAGTGACGGAGTTTGGCAAGGGCCCTCTGGTAAACTAACATAACTATAGAAAATCACCATGTTCAATGGGAAAATCCACTATTTCTATGGTCATTTTCAATAGCTATGTAACAAATTACCAGAGGGTAAATCTTCTGTGCAGCATTTGGGCAAGCCATGTGACTATGGGGATGACTTGCCAGGCAAGATTCTGCTGAACGAGTACCTGCAGATCAGGGAGGGCTCCAAAGCGGGCGAAGACGGACCTTGATTTGGAGCAATTGAAAAAGGACGTTTTTGTTTGACCGTTTCAAGATTCCCAATCTTGGTAGTTCATAGATGTTCATAATTGGTTGGCTCTAGGGTTTTTCTATGTTTTTCTGACATTTCAGAAGTCTCTTATTTTTCAATGATGCCACGACTCATACACCTGAAAGCTGCAACGAAATCATCAGGCCCGGGCCTCCACGGCATTTTCAAACTTACATGAGGCTGGAGATGGGAAGGAGTCCATGCTTGGAACATCTGGTGAGAAACGGCCTCGCCTCTGGAATTTGGTGTTCTGGGATAAATGTTTTCTCCAGGTATCATTCATCATGCAACAAATTCATAGGATACACAAGAGTGCATACATGAACTAGATTCATGGAGTATTGGACGAAATATTCCTCGAGCGTTCATGACTCACCCTGACAGTAGATTGATGATTCTGTTTAGATCTAATTCCATTGTGGTACGCTTCCAAAACCATTGGGAATACTTTGCTGTCATTATAGATGTCATTAGATATCATTGTAGATTTCATTAGACTAGATATCATCATAGATATCATTATAGATATCATTGTATACTGGTTGGTGGTTTGGAACATGTTTTATGTTTCCATATATTGCGAATTTCTTCATCCCAACTGACGAGCTCATATTTTTCAGAGGGGTGGGTCAACCACCAACCTGTATAGATATCATGATATCCTTCGTTTCCCTGCCCAGGGCATCCATTCCAACCCGAACGATGGTGGCTAGGCCCCAGCGGCGGCACCGCCGGCTCAGTCGGCGCCGTCGGCACCGGCATGACGTGACAGCCGTGGGGAAAAAACACCGGGGAACGGAGGGCATGGTGATTTCATGGGATTTTTCCTGGTGATCTAATGGGAATAGCCTCTGGTAATTTAAGAGTTTGCGAACTGGAAGATCAAGAATTTTAAATAGGTAGTCATCAACTATTTCTATGGTCATTTTCCAGTTCGCAAACTGCTTAAAATTACCAAAGTCAGTGCAGGGTTTCAATGTTGATCCATGGGAATCGAAGCCTTAAAAATCCATGTGGCTTGGCTTAATTTGAGACCCTGAAAGTGGGGCTTGAATCAAGGCCATCATCAATGGCCTATGTAAGGGGATATCCCCACAAAATATGGCCTTGTATGGTACAGTACCTCCATTTTCAGAAAGGGACGCTCTCAGTCCCCACGTTTACACATGTCTGGATGGATGAGGTAAAGATAAATATAAAGAAAACATATTCAGTAAAACAATGCTACATATATGGAATTTGTACAAATGAATATATCATGTTACTAAAAAAAATGATTGAAGGACACCTGGCCATAACCTAATTTCCAAATCTCACAGGAAAGAAGGAGC
>Ga0126342_10007384_pt1 | contig 19611 bp, 16 predicted proteins | sample Cyp1metagenome_FD_92528 | JGI IMG/M metagenome (GOLD analysis project Ga0126342, IMG submission 92528) | Coral microbial communities from Lord Howe Island, Old Settlement Bay, Australia - Cyphastrea 1 metagenome | ecosystem: Host-associated > Invertebrates > Cnidaria > Coral ... | reverse complement strand
GGGGTGGGGTGGGCTATTAACGTCTTGTCTACGAAGAACTTCCAAGTACGTTGCTAACTTCTCTAACCACTTGCATGGGGTGGGGTGGGGTGGGCTATTAACGTCTTGCCAACGAAGAACTTCCAAGTACGTTGCTAACTTCTCTAACTACCTGCAACTACGTTGTCATCTTCTTTTTCAAATTGCAACTACGTTGTTGGCTTTTGTAACACAACTTGCAACTATGTTGTCATCTTCTTTTGTCAAATTGCAACTACGTTGTTGGCTTTTGCAACACAACTTGCATGGTCTGTATAAACAAATACATTCCCAACAGTTTGCCCTCACAAAGCCGCGATTTACTGCTCTATGTGAAGTCTTGGCAATGGAGGTATATAAACCTCAATGCCACCTTACAGAAGAAGACCATCGAAGCTTTGGAAAAAGTGCTATTTTTTAGAGTCCACAAAGACCCTCCGATGAAAAGGAGCTGTTACTGTGGTAAAACGCGAAAGCGCCCAAATTTCGGAATCCATTTTCTGGATGTTTTTGATGAAAGAAATTTGCGTTTCACCACAGTGCCATACTCATATAAAAAACAAAACGTGCTTTTACGAGCACGGTTTCCGGTCCGCAGGGATGTTTATGGCATTGTTTTACCCACATCATATGGGATTTTCATGGAATTTCATGGAATTTCCATCAATGGGCAGGTACCCAATAGCTGAATGGTTGACATCTATAAATGGATAACTAGGGGTACACCATTAGGAAACCTCCATATGGGATTTGCCGGGCTCTCATGATGTCTCCTCCAGCCGATCGCCTCAGCTGAGCTGAAACCAACCGACAGGATTTCACTCAATGGCAGGGGAGATCGAGCATTGCGCCCATCAGCAATCGAAGCAACGAACCGCAACAAAGCAGCAGCGCAACACAACAGGTTTGCGGTTTGCTAAAACATAACTAGACTCGGGTTCTAAACTTGGGTATGTACTCCCAATAGCCTCCAGTTATCTCCAGTTACTTGATGGTCTATTTCACTTTGAAAACCGTCCTACTTCAGGGGATCCTCCTTGAGTCCCCCGGCGCTTCCTCAGAGGCTTTTTCAGGTGGTTCCCTGCAGCTTGCTTCACCATGCAAGCGATGCATCCCTATGGATAAGGGTCAACATCTAACATAGCTCGTCATGTTTTAGTATTGACCTGCATTAACCATCATTAACAAAAATAATTCATTTCATCCATTTTAGGGATACCGATGGATACTGCAACAATTCCATCCCCATTTTGGGTTACCCCAACAATTGTCAACACTTGTCAACCCATCCCCACATGTCAGATACTGTCAGAGGAGTTAAGATTTGGAACCGGCATTTCATGCTTTCTTGTTGCAACCCATGATATTCTGAAACCTGCGCAAGACATGCTTTAGAGATCGGCTGTGACAGCTTGAATGGAAGACACCTATGGGGGAGCCGTGCCTGTCATCCTTTTCTCTATCTTTCTCTCTATCATCCTCCGGTCGCCGGTCATTCCGGTCATTCCGGTCATTCCGGTCGCTCCGGTCGCTCCGGTCGTTCCGGTCGTTCCGGTCCTGGCTGCATGGCAAGCTTTCTGCCATCTGCAAGACGTTGGGTGGCTGGCAGGGAATCATCGCAGTTGGGTATGGGTCAAACGCCGGGTTTCCCCAAGATGTGATGATTTACTACACACGACACGATGGAAATTATGGGCTCCAGATATGGGATCAGTGAAACATCATGAAACATCCAACTTTTTGCCGACTATGGAGCTATGGCAGCTATGAAGCCGTGAAAACGGGTGTGGCCCTTGTGGTGGCTTCGGACCTAAACTGGAGTTGACAAGCTGCAGGAAAGTGGAAGAAGAAAGAGGACCAATGCCATGGCTGCCATCATGCAACCCTTGGGCGAAACGTCTGTTCATCTCCAGATGGAGGCTCTTGCCACCACTTCAGCACGGCCCTTTGATTGTGGTGCGTTTTCCAAAACCGATCAAAACCTCGTACTGTAACATCTGAAATCCAAGAATCGGATGGTTCAAAAAAAATGATCCAAACCACAATTGGAGGCTTCAATGATGTAATATGTTACAATCACCCCATCCCAGAGATTCTTCACAATTTTTAAGATGTTTGAAGCATTTTCCCCAGTTGGATCCAGTAGGGTTTCCATGGGTTTCCCACTTCAGCTGGGGTCATTCCAACCTTCAGCTGGGCTCATTCCTCCGTGCCTTCCATCTATCATCTCTTCGAGGACTTCTACGAGGACTCCGGCGCGGGCTGCGGCGAGGACTCCGGGACCTTGGGGTATGGGCAAAGATGCCAACAGCTCTAAGGAGATGTGGGGAAATGAATGGGAAATGAGTGGGAAATGATGCGAAGGCCGGGATTTTGGATGATTTGGGGGTTCCAAATTTTGAGACAATCTCATTTTGACATGTTTTGACACAGTTCCGATATTTTCCCTTGGTGAAAAACCAGTTTTTGATGCCATGGTCGAGATCCTGATTTCGTTTCAAAGGTTGATCCTATTGGCATCACCGAGGACTTGGGGACTTGGGTCATGGGGCTGGCAACCGACACCGACCATTCCACACTCAGGCAATGAACATTTCTCGCAGGCACAAGCGACATAGCAACCTATAGCAGTAGCATCATATAATATCACATAGAATCTATAGATATCTTATATACACCGTATACCGTATATATATATACCATACAGAAATATGTCATACTTGGTGATCCCGTTAGGTGATTCATCCCCGTGCTGCGGTCATTCCGGGCCTGTCGCGGTCATTCCGTCGCTCGCGGCTGTCGTTCCGGCGACGCTCGCGGCTGTCGTTCCGTCTGCGGGGCTCGCGACTGTCGTTCCGTCGGTCCTCAGTGATAGGGCATAATTACAACCTTACAACATGAACGTATACAACAATTTTAGACAACATTATGCAAACATGATATATTATACAACATTCTATAAGCATTATAACATATTATAACCATTTATAACAGTGGGATAAGATGGGCATATTATGTCAATTCTTCGTGTAAGCAACCATCAGGATGTCAGGATGTAAGTGGAGTTTCATCCATTGATCCCCGCTGGTTGGATTTCACCTTGATGATATCCTGATGGGCTGGTTTGTGCTATCTCTACCCTGCTCTGAACAAGTTGAAAGATCAACTGAAATCAGTCAGCGTTGAAACATGTTGACACTTCCTTCTTGGAAATGAGAAATACAACACTTTACAACACTCTAAGCAGGGCGTTTTGTCATTGCCACTCTTCCTACACTTCCCAATCCGCCATCCCGAAGTAGCTGGGTACCAGGCGGAACGAGTGGAGTCGCGATACCTGGAAGGCAACAACCCTTGGTCGGTCATGATGGCTTTCGGAAATGCTAGCGCTTCGAGACAACAGATCCAGCTTTGATCTGTAGCCAACAATTCAGGCTTGATGCATTGGTTCCAATTAATGCAATGTATAGAATTAAACTATAATGATCACATCAAATACCACTTAACTACCACTTAAATATCTTCTGAATGGTCAGTAAAAAAACATCGGTTTGCCTGGGCCTAATCCATCTTTCTCTGCTTCAAACATAGTTTTCACATGCTTTCAAGCTAAAATCACAACTTTGGGTCACCCATGGTCTCCCTCCCCCCTTAAGGGACCCTTAAGGGGCCATCCCACAGCTAGTCGCACCGATCGCGATCGCGCCGGTCGCGATCCATGACCTGCCGATGTTGTCAACATGCTGTTCAAGGTGAGAGGTGGTTCAGATGGTTATCGGATAGAACATGATATATAGAACAAATTGAGCTGCTTCATCGTATATATGTATATATATATATATAATATATATATAATATATATAATATATATAATATATATAATATATAATATATATAATATATATATAATCTATATAATATATATATATAATATATATAAATATATATAACTGGGGAGTTCATCCGCTCATCTCCCCTTGTCAGAGTGAGCAAACTGATCCAGGTCATGGCTGGTTTTCGGTCACTCAGCGATGCAACTGACAGCGACCGCACAGCTACTGTTAAAACTTATATCGGTAGGAGCAAGACTTGCACCAGAGGACATGCCTTCTCTCCATGCTGAACAGTTGCATGATGTTGCATGTAAGTTCATAAAAATAGGGGACTGCCTCAAATCCTTATTTTTGTCTTTGATCTTGTGACACTGCCTCACAGGTGGCTAGAAATGGACAGGACTGCCGGCTTTGCCCGCATCCTTTTTTGCTGGTTTAGATTAAACCTCAATCCACTGAACCACCAATTTTATTGGATCAATATCGATTCCCAATTCTCGTGACTAAATTGCATACCTTACAGCCATTCTCCAGTGAATCTGGAGAAATTCCAATCATCAACATGAGATGCTTGGTAGTTTCTATATCTCATGATAGCCTCATTCAACCCCCAAGTATAAAAGTTTCCATAATTGATGTTGAAGGAACCCACCCCCAGTTTTCCTGGAGGCTTCATGTCCTGGGCTCCTGCGCCGCAGTCTCACTCCTTGGCCCTTGCCTTTGGCATGGCCGAAATATCGGATTCTCCGAAGAAAATGCTCAGGATTCTCGGGTGGTCACTGGTTGACTGGGTATGGTTCAAACATGGGGAAACATAAATCAAACATATAATCTGTTTTATCCATTTTAAGGTATCACAAAAAAGAAACTGCTTAACATGGATAATGATCTCAAATCAAACGTGTGCGTTGGTGCACCAATACTAAATGAATTTCAGATGATCTATCGTTCAAAATGACCAAATTGGGTAACCATGACCCGACCAACATGGGATAATTTATTATGGGCTCTTGAGTTTGAACCATACCCAAGTGACCGCAACAGAGCTGGCTAAACGAACTACAGATTTCTGGATGCTGATGGAGCGATCAACAATTTATTGTCAGTATCCAGTGCTCAACCGGTCACAGTGAGGCTGGAAATACTCAAACACATCTGGAATGCTTGAAGCTGAGAGGAACAAAACATGAAGGAATCATTTCTGCTGACATTCCATCTGCAACAGACGCAACATGTCTTGTTTTATTCATTTTCCTGAGAACAGCACGACCCCGCACTGGTGAATATCAAACTTAAACTGTCAAACAGATCAGTGCATCAGTCTGGTTCAAACAAAATTCACCAGACCTCGAGGTTCTTACAGGAACTGCTTCAGAAACGCGAAAGAATTTTGGTATTTGGTACTTGGCCGGACTCATCATCTCCAATCCTACTACGATTCCGGTACATCCCTAAAATCCATTGCAACCACTCATTCTTTCAGAAGGAGCCACATGTTTTTTTTTAGAGCCCATCCCCCCCTAAACCGACAGGATTTCCTGAGAAGATTGCTCCTCAGGGGCTGCCGGCTGGTATTCCTTTCTTTCATCGTGCCGCGGCCGCGTGCCGTGCTTCACATCTCTCTGGGGCGCAGCCAAAGCTATGCCTGAAACATACCAGGAGGGATCTTTCCGGGAAAGTGGTGATGATGATGATGATGATTATGATGATGATGGTGGTGACAACGATGGCGACGACGATGATGATGATGACGACGACGACGACGACAATGATGATGATGATGATGATGATGATGATGATGATGATGATGAAAATGATGAAAATGATGATGACGATGACGCCGATGATGATGATAACGATGGCGACGATGATGATGACGATGACGACGATGATGACAATGATGACGATGACGATTATGATGATGATGATGATGATGATGGTGATGCTGATGATGATGATGATGGTGATGATGATGGTGATGATGATGATGATGATGATGATGATGACAAGGACGGCGACGACGACAAAGAAGATGAAAATGAAAATGAAGATGAAGATGAATATGAATATGATGATGATGATGCTGCTGCTGATGATGATGATGATGATGATATGATGATATGATATGATTTGATATGATATGATATTATATGAAATGATTTGATGATGATGATGATGACGATGACGACGACGATGACGACGATGACGACGATGACGATGACGAAGACGATGATGATGATGATGATGATGGTGATGATGACGACGACAACGACGATGACGATGACGATGATGAAGAAGAAGATGATGATGATGACGATGATGATGATGATGATCTCGCCCCAGCTCTTCAACAATGGGAAACACAATAAGATATATACAAAAATGAACGAATTGGCAACGTCCCTACCCCGGGCAGGGTAAGAATCATGATATTTCTTGAGACCCAGAAACCAGGAAAAGGATGGAAAAAGGGATAAACAATGTAGTTGAGTCGGGAACCCGAGACATCTCGGATAGCGTACACTCGCAACATCCATTGGCAGATTTCGTTTGCCCACACCATCCACACAGCTTCACTACTGTGGTAAGCCGCAGTAATAAACCTTCAATTCAGGATGGCTATTGACCACCCATGTCCGGAAAATTGATGAGAACTGGGGAGGGTTTATGGCATTGGCTTTACCATCACTCCAACCTGCCAGTGCCAAGCTGCCGCCGAGGACAGTCACCATGGCACCAGCCAGTTGTGTCGCGGACGGTCGATGGTCCGACGTCTGGCGATGTAGGAAGAAGGCTTCGATAAGAATCACCACGAACCTGAGTGTCGCAGTGTCAACATCCTCATGGAAGGCTATGTGGTGGCTCAAGTTCAACCCACTTTGTCGCTTACAATGCAGTCTTAGGTGTGTTAGGCCCGTTAGGGTTATAACATGCTATAACATGCTATAACATGCTATAACATGCTATCACCTACAATCTCGGGCGCCCCAAGTAACCGGCTTGTTATTTCTGTAGTTATTTCATGTTATTATTTCTATCACTGGACCACGCCAGATTTTTTGAGCGCTCTGTCGAGCTGGTGAGACCACCGAGCAGTACACCAGTGGCAGCTCAGCAAGGCTTGTCCCGGTGAATTCCCACTGGAATCCTCCAGTTCTCAAACTTCTGGATGACCGCCATTGAGTTTGATGATATTTGGTATCCCATGACATCCCCACTAGATCCCCACAGATGGTTCACTAGCCACGAAACCAACCAAGTTCTGTTACTATGCCATAATGTTTAATGTTCCCCACCAGGTTTCAAGGTTAAATTCACATTTTGATGGGAACACATAATTTTAGACAACGACATTTTTGATTGTTAATCACATCTAATCACATTCTATTCCCATTATATCCCACGATACATCATTATTTTCCCATGTTTTAAATCAATTTTTGCAGGTTAAATCCGAATGTTTGATTCAGATTTTTTTTTTCCAGTGCTTTCCCCTGGCTGTTGGAAGCCCCATCCTGTTTGATGCACCTATTGGCATTGATCAGCACCAGCATGCTCGTGGCACTGATGAGGCTCTGGCACCAAATCCTTAGATATTCAAATGATCATCTGATTTTGATGAATTTCCCATATCCTCTGTGGTTTCCTCTGATGTCGATGATTTCCCATATTTCCTCTATGGTTTCCTCTGATTTTGATGATTTTCCGATATTTCCCCACTATGACGATGGACATTTTGCATTCTTAGACTTCTTTTTTCACCGTGAGCTTTGAGCAAATGATATCTTAGCATCTCCATCCTTGGGTCTCAGAAATCAGAGACATCAACGCCTTGCATCTTCCATGCCCATCTGAAGCGAGCCGCGTGGTATAGTTGATGCCCAAGCCAACTACACAGCTGACGATGATAAAACACATCTCCTAGGCTGGTGCGCAGACAGCCATCAAGGGGGTAAAACTTGCTGGGCATTTTGTTTTGAACAAACTGTGACATCCATTCTCTTGCAAAATCACTCTTTTGATCCACACTGCAATTTCTCTTGCAAACCCTACCACGGATGGTGCAGGTCGAACTTGCACAGGCCCCCACAGACGAGGGAAACAACTCCTCTTTTTCCACCGTTGATCCCTGCATTATGACTTCAACAAGATGACTTCAACATCCAATGAATGAGACTGGACAGGGTACCTGCCTTCAGCACGTTCACTCTCACAATTGGAAGTACCCAAGCTTCCAGGTTAGACAAGGATGTCAGTTTCTGCGGTGCAGCATCAGCTTCCTTGGGAACGTGAGGGGCTGTTCAAAAATCAGAGGATCACAGCGGAACTTCATGAAATCTCATTCACTTTTCTGTCGCCGAGGTCATTTTCAGGAACTATCTTGCACTACTGTGACGTTGCCTGGCATGATTGTCGGAGATTAATCACATTGGTATCAGTTTTTTTTGCTGCAGCACCTAAAAAAAAGCGAAACACCTGGTGGGCTTTTCCAGAACTGGTATACCCCAATCTTACATAATTTTACCATTCGAATCAGGAATGGGTTGTACTCCATATTCAAATCAATGCTGCCATTTCTGGTGGGAACTCTTGCAGACTTGCTTCCAGCTCACCTGTGAGGTAGGCCGTTAAGATCAATGGAAGGATCCCTAAGGCATTGCTGATCAAAGAGCAGCCGCTCTTGGAGATGTCAATCCGATTGTCTGCCAAAAGCCGACGTTGAAGAAGCCGCGTGAGAATGGAGAAGGACACATTCACAGTCAACCAACCTGAGAAGTGATGGGGCAGCTCAGGGTTTGTTAACTTCTAGTCGGTGTGTGTTGGTGGTCAATAAGCCAGTAATAGAGCTTTGTTGTTGGGGCGTCACCCTTGGGGGGTTGGTTAAATCTCCATGACTTCAATTTTTTCCTTTTTTCCCCTACTCACACATCACCTTTTAGGGGTGTTCGCCGCCCTGCAGCTTTCGACAACTGACCAAGAAACTGGCATCAAAATGGCTGGGATAGCTTATATTACTTAAAGTTAGGGCCTACTATCCTAGCCCTATCAATATCCAAACAAAGAACCCCCAACAAAACACCAAACACACAATCTGTTGGGGGAATATGCCGAAATATGGTAGTCACCAACTATTGGAAGATCAGTTCGATCAGAGCCACGCACCCCAACCAGGTGCTCAACCTTCAACTCCCTGGTGTACAGCACAGCACCTGGACCCGAGGCTTGGACCCCGATACCCCGATGCAATGGATGTTCAACCCAATCTTGCGCTGACCCTCCGGTAATCAAACGTGGCAATGGGAAAAACACGATTTATAGGTGAATTTCCTGTTCAAACCTCCATTTGTAGGGGATTTCCCATGGTCGTGTTCGATTAGCAAAGGCTTTATTTGGTATTGGCCACTCAAATGACTCCTTGTGGTTCAGTGGGATCTGCCATCCACCAGTTGCACCTAAAAGCATGATAAGGAGTGACGCCACCATCTGCAGATTCACTTGCACATTTGCATAAAAGCTCTCAGCCTGACGTCCGCGATGATACTGTATCTTCAGCAGAGGCCAAGGGAAATCCATTCAGGCGGCGGATCTTGGATGAATTTTGAAACCGAACCACGGTGCATTTTCTGAATCTAGTCGACCCCTTATCAGATAGTTCACAGTCCCGCGCAGTCGCTGTTTTAAAATGACCCTTTGACGGGTTTGACATCGGAATGGTGTGATAAAAGCCAGTCACTGCCCAGGGACCATCAAGGTGAAAATGGGCGACATGGTCTTGCAAACAATCACCAAGGTCCTGGGTAGTGACTGTACGAAAAAAGGGATGAAAAGGGGGTACAGTACTGCAGTACTTATCTGTCATTGATGTTTTCCACATATATATATATATATATAGACATACAGTTGTAGACACTCTACACGTGTGCATACATGTACGTATATTATTTGATTATATTTGTATATGATTTCACATGTATATGTGCAATAACATGAAATCTAACCCAGATGCACCTTGATGCACTTTGATCCATTTTCCACTGCTCAAACAAAACTCATGGGGTCCGGCCATCAGAAGCCTGCCAACTTCATGCAACTTCCAAGGGTCAATGTGCAATGCTTCAGGGCTAGCATGTTCGTCAGCAGCATCCCAGCAAAAAAAGGCGCCACCATGGACCAGCGCAGGACATCTTTCAGGGAGCCGATGTGAATACCTCAGTCGAAGCCGAATCATCCTTTTGGATTTGTCGAATACAGCAGGATACCCAGGTAATTCCACTGCTTTATCATCATAGTCCTCATGAAGTTCTCACTTTGAGGGTATCATCAATTCATTGGTTTAAGGGAACATTTACAAGAAAACCCCATATTTAATGGGAAAATCATGGAAAATCTATGGTTTCCGGCGTTTCCGGTTTAGATTTTCCCTTAAACCAATCCATTGATATCCACATTTTCAACCACACCCAAAAACAGCTGTCGCCATCCAAGCTGCTCCGAAAGGCAAAACACAACAGGAGCAAAACAGCGAAGGCCATCTGCAGCGCTGTCAAAGTGCTCTCATACGGAAACGCTGTGATGGCCAGTTTGTTGGTCACCTGTGCCAAATTGGATGGCGTAGGTAAAAACATTGGACCCCCAAAATATATACAGTATATATACGCATATATATATATATTATATATATATATAAATGTTTTTTTTCAAAGTACGCGGAACAAATACAGAGTTGTTGGTCACAATCTGGCTAAGGTTGCCTAGAACCGGATGGTAGCCTGGTAGATACAGAAAGCATCCACGAAAATCAAACATGCAAAAATTTGACGCAGGTCCCAGCTTAAAGGCTCCGCGATTCCAGAAAGATTCCGATCTTTGGAGCAACCAATGGGTCAGAATTGGGTAATTTCTAGCATCAAACCATATAATATATTGTGGTGGTCCAACAATTTTGACCCAGACCCAATTTTTATCATCATTTCCTCATCAAACCTGCCATTTGGGACAACCATTTGCCAAGTATCCCCCATGTTGCGGCAACACAATACAGGACACTTAAAATGTTTGAAGCCATGTTTAAACAACACAAGTGGCACATTGATACGATCGTATATGTCTTCCTGCAACCTGAAAACTGATAAACAATAAAACCACCACCATAGTTGATCTCATGATACAAGCAATAAACATCAATAAACGTCATGTCACTTTAAAAAAACGCCAAGTCACCATCATCGAGATGGAGCAAAAAACGAAGATCCCAATGCTCCTTACATCATCCGCTTCATCCGGGACGATGATCACGATGGATGACATACGATGTACAATATATGTTTGTAAAGGGTGATCGCAACGCATGTTGTCAGTCGTGCTGTAATGTTCATTCACAGTGTCGTTAGTACTAAATCACTATGACATATTACTATTATGAGCAGTTTGGAGGACTAAACATCATCATTATCATTTTGATAAATGATCAGACAATGCATGAGCAAACATTCATTTACTCCGCATTTACTTTGCAGTTTCTATCACTTTCTATCATTAAGTTATCATAAAGTTATCATCAGTTCATCACGAGGCCATCATCAAGTCATCAAGTCATTATCATGATCATCATCACCAAGTTCTCATCATCACCATCACCATCACAATCACCATCACCATCACCAACACCATCATCACCATCATGACCATCAGCACCATCAGCAACATCACCGCCATCATCATCATCATCATCATCGCCATCGCCATCGCCATCACCATCAACACCATCATCATCATCACCATCACCATCACCATCGCCATCACCATCATCATCACCATCATCATCGTCATCATCACCATTACCAACGCCATCACCACCACGATCACGATCACGATCACCATCACCATCATCATCACCATCATCATCATCACCATCACCATCGTCACCATCGTCACCATCATCATCATCACCACCATCATCATCACCATCACCATCGCCATCACCACCACGATCACGATCACGATCACCATCACCATCATCATCACCATCATCATCATCATCATCACCATCATCATCACCATCATCATCATCATCAACATCATCATCACCACCATCACCATCGTCATCATCATCATCACCACCATCATCATCATCATCGTCATCATCATCATCACCACCATCATCATCGTCATCATCATCACCATCATCATCATCACCACCATCACCATCGTCATCATCATCATCACCACCATCATCATCGTCATCATCATCATCATCATCACCACCATCACCATCATCACCACCATCATCATCGTCATCATCATCATCATCACCACCATCACCATCGTCATCATCATCATCATCATCACCACCATCATCATCACCACCATCATCATCGTCATCATCATCATCACCACCATCACCATCGTCATCATCATCATCATCATCATCACCACCATCATCATCGTCATCATCATCATCATCACCACCATCATCAGCATCATCATTTTCGATGTTTCTTCGTCTTTATGTTTAAAGGACGAGGCTTGACACAATTTGTCACGGCAGGCCGCAGCTTTAACGAAATCTCTGAATCCAACAGGATCCAACGAGCCAAAGTCAATGCCGGGATATATAGTAGGATATTGACGGGATAATATATGAATTAATATGGGATAATGGATGATCATAGTGGGATTAATAGTGAGGTAATAGTGGAATAATAATGAATTATGATGTCTGAGAACTATTTTTTAGATAGTCACCGTCCCCAAGTTTGAGCTTTATGATATTGAGTACTGTAAACACCCATGACAGGGGTGATGTAAAATGACCCAGTCATGGTTGGTTTAAGGGATCGTTTATTAATGGGTTTATGTACCACATTATTGCACAAGGTGCCCCCCCAGTGATGCTAGTTGGTTCAAAAACCCCATGAATACTATACTTCTCCTCCATAACCCCAACCGTTAACCCAGTTATGTGCGTCAACTTCGCTATCGTAAACGGGGGCCCCACCGGCCATCCTTTTCCGTCAGGGCACAAGATTGTCTCGCCTGTGTCGAGGTTCTCCCTGTCATGAGGTAAAATAGCAACTGTCGCGCTCTTGCTGAGAGCAGACATGGCGCAGCCAAGGATGAAGATACTTGGGGCTCAAAATGGCTAGCAAACTTCCTACAAAGTTGGCAAGTTTAAAAGTTGGCAAGTTTTAGGACTAAATGGTACTAAATGTTACTAAACCGTAAACAATCCATCTTGAGATACATTTTGGGGTGATTTTTTTGAGCCAATCCCGCTCGAGCCAAAAGCTTCAGAGTCCATCAATAAATTCAGATCTTGGGTCTGCAGATCAGACCAGCATCCGGCATCAGTGTATCGCTGTCGTCTCTTCCTGTTCTCTTCTTCGATCACACGCCATCTCATTCTTTTCTAGAAGACAATACGCAGTATCTTGGCCCAAGCTGGTTACAAGAGGCTTCCGATCTACATCGCACCGCGTCTCCAAATTTCTCCAAACTTTCTCCAGTTTGGGAAATCCATGGGCCCAAATTTTCTTGTTGACATTCCAGCACGGTGAACACCCAGCCTTCCGGTCGCGGAAGCGTTCTACCCGCGGTCTTGGGGTCTTGAGCTGCGGAGTGGTGGCTCAGGACATGCAAGTGTTGGATCACATATGTTTATATAAAAAAACATGATGAAACCTAAATAAATGTAAATAACATGTAATTATATATATGTATATATATATATTGCGTGTTAAATCACGTTAAATCATGTACATGAACATTCCATGGGGATTTAAAACATTGGCAAGAATCGATGTAAACACACCAATATGTTTGCATATCAATATTTATGTTTTTTTAACTGAAATGTCACAGAGTATGATCACAGAGTTCGTTTTTATCGGAAATCATCCAACACAATTCCAAGGGTACAACATGATACGACCAAAATGTTGCAGAGTTGGCAGTCAAACAATAAACGAACACCTCCCAAGTGCATACTCCTTCAATTGGAGGGAAAAAGGATAAAAAAAGGTCTTCTGAAGTGTAGCTTTGCTGATTGATTCACAATATTTCACAATGATCCCAACCTCAGCTCCGCTCTGGTCCTTTGCCCATCATTGAGATCCGGCTCCGATTTATCTCCGCACTTCGAGCAGCGACATAGCCGTCTCCAATCACGCAACGCGATGCTGTGGCACTATTTTATGGAGCCCCTCGATCCTTTATTGAGACACAGCTCCAGTTCGAATCCAAATGTAGTGATATCGTTTTGGCAAAATAGGGCGTTTGAATAACTAACTAACATGTATCATCATTTGCCTATATAATCCTCCATTATAATCCTCCATTAAAATCCTATATATATATATATAATATATATATATTGATTCAGGGGACTTAACCCCTCTATTCACAAACCAATACGCAACTTGGGCAATACCATGAGCCATCTCGAGGAGCACAGTGTCGGAGAAGTGTTGCTTGTTGCATCTCAACTTCCTCAATATTCATGAACATTCATGGGAGTCGTTTAAAAATTTTAAAATGGGGGACCCCAAAATCATCCAACATCATCCCAAATCATCCACAAACCATCCGAAACTATCCATCAATTCATCTCAATTCATCAAAAAATCCTCCAACATTTGTAGTGCTGTACCACTTTTCGAGTATTTTTTTGTATACAGTAGCTGTTGGTCTCAGGGGATCTGAGCTGGACTCGCCACTCAGCTGCACCTGGGGTCCCCAAAGATAGCGTTGATTGAGAAGTGGCTGAATTCTATGGTTTATATTAGATATGTATAGATATGTAACTATAGTTCATGGGGTTTATAAACCAACTTATAACTGGGGGGCCCCAATCCTGGACAATCATATGGAGATCCATAATATACATTTACATATATATATATATATGTATATAATTGTATAATATTGAATATATATATATATACATATTATCATATAATACAATGGATGTTTCTTCACCTGACACATGGGAAAATCGGAAAATTGAACCATCCACATTTGGGACTCTAAATTGGGGTAGCAAATGATCCACATAAGATGTCACATGTAGAATGAACATTTCCCCATTTTGTGAACACCAACAACACACATGGGTGTGGTTGATCATCATTTTCCCCATTAAGGATCATTAAGGTAAACCCTCACTTTTGGACAAACCCTCAATTTGATGGATAAAGTTGCTATCTTTGGGTTAAGTGCTGATACAATTGCCCATTCCCATGTGGTTCTGACTTAGGTCCAGTCCTCGTGGTTTCACTTTGACCTCAGCATATCCCATTGGTTCAGGGTGTCTGTTGGTGGTCCCTGTGGCAATGTGTTTTGGTCACTGCTCATCTGGGATGTTGATGACAGGAAAACCTTGGCTATTTCTTGGTGTCTCATCGCAATAAATCTTTTGAGCGAAAAGATGCAAGGAATCCTGAGGGCATTGGCTACAAGTCTTCAATGTCTGAAGCGAACATACTGGTTGGTTTCGTGGCGGACAAAAATTAAATCTTTGGTAGCAACTCCCAAAAAGATTTTACATGATTTTACGTTATTTTTCCTGATATCCTAGATTTAGTTTGTCATTGCCACACAGAGCGGCTGGGTCTTGGTCTCGATTGGATAGGGGTCAGTTCCAGTTCTCCTAACATGGAGGGTTGATCCTTTGCCACCCAGAGGTCTCATGGGTTTGTTTTCACCGCCGGGTTTTTGGCGGATTGACACAACTTTCGGACAGCTCGCCATATCCTGCCCTCTGGGCCCCTGGCTCATCTTTCGGCCTGGTAAAAGGGTGGATCTAACGTGTAGAGTGGTGGAATCTTCATACATAACACATGGGATTGTCTAAAGTTACGTCAAATATCAAACGTCTCCAAATAAGCTTATCGTCTTTTCCCATTTTAGCGATTTATTCAGGCTTTGGGATCACAGAATGATCAATGTACTCATATGTATATATTCATGACGTATGCACAATGTATTCAATATGTGTATTCATATATGTATATGTAGTCTGATAACCTGTCTTGCTTTGCCAGTGAGCGTATAGTGGTGGACATGTAACTTGGCTTCTTGCCCAAATGATTCTCGTTTGCGTTGTCGTTTTGCCCTTGTCTCCTTAGCTATCGTTTTCTGGGTCTGTAGTAACATCATAGAGGGAAGGTCACCGGCATCGCCTCGCGTCCTCAGCTTTGTTCCTGGCATCGCAGTCTGATTGACCAACTGACATCTGGTTGAATTGAATGGCAAAAAAGGCAAACCATGGCCAAAAAACAGATTTAGTTGATTTAGTTGATGTTTTGTGATGTTATCAGGTGCGTTTCCAAAGTGTCAAAGGGCCGGTTTCAAGAAAGGAACTCGCCATCCGCGCAGTTCTAAGGCATCGCCGGTGTGGCAGCTGATCCAGTTGACCTCGATCTGGCGCACAAATTGGAGGTTTTTTTAAACCAAAAATGGCATTGTTATGTTAATTTATGTTACTTTATGTTGTTTTACCTGAAATTCTATGGATTTTTGAGCTTACTACCAGAAGTAACCAAAAGTCATTCTCTGCATTCTATCTGCGTTTTTTTGGGTGAAACCACCACCTTTTTGACTGTTTCTGGAGCCATAGAATTTCAGGACACTCACGTACGAAGGCCCAAGAAAATGCTATTTTGGGAAAAACATCTTCCAAACAGCATAAAGTTGAGGGTTCCATGTTAGTCTTGCGGGGAGTTTATAATAACGGACAAAATATCGAACTGGCTTGCATTCTTGTATGGGAATGGTAATGGTCTGGGAAAATCATCAACATTGTCCCCAAAACTGCTCGGCGAACATTCCATAGTCCCCGGAAATCCTTTAGACATCTTTGGAGAGCCTTTGGGTAACCATTTTAGTATTGAAATCCATGTTTTTTTGGAGTACACCATTTTAGGAACCCTCTTAATATGGTGGACCTTGAGGAATTCCCTCTGGTAAGCCAGGAGCAAGGCACACTGCCGCAATCGCTTACCCGGATTATGCAAGTGTGGAAAATCCACTATTCATAGAGGATTTTCCCATGCCTCCATGACTAGTTCGCGGATATTCCCATATTTTCCCAGGCGAAGCGGGCCTTGCAACACCGCAGCGACTTCCTGTGCGAACATGGACTCAATCGATTTCTCATGATAACTGTACTGTAGGTATATAATATAACTATTACTATATAAGTAAACAGTATGTATAGTATTACAGTGTATATATTAATATATACACACTGTATATCTAATAGTTTGTACATACACTATATAAGCTACTATACTTATAGTTATAGCTGGTACATTACTATATAACTATTATTGTATATGAATGTATATAAGTAATTGCACTGTAACTATTGTTGTGATAATGTAAGGGATAATCAGTATAACTATTGATAATGATATATCATCACTGATCATACGGACTGTTACGTTCTTTGAAAAACAAAATAAACTTAAACAATCAGTTTTTGGTCTCTGTTTCAAACCTATTTCCCAGGTGGTGAAAAATCCAATGACTACAATGATATGTTTTTACACGCGTGCATCTAGTTGCACCATCCTCTGCATTCTTTTGATAAACATTGCCGCCATCATCATCGTCACCACCATCACCATCATCATCATCATCATCATCCCCACCCTCATCAATATCAACATCAACATCAATCAACAGCAAATACAGCAATCATCAGTCATCACAATAACAATGAATCACCCACCCGCCTCAGCCTGAGCCAAATCGGAGGCGCTGGCTCCTGACATGGAGATGGCCTTGGGATATAATTTGAGAGGCCAAAATTACAGCATTCTTGGGATATCTTGGGAGATTTATATTGTTTTAATTCGATTTATATTGTAGACCAAGGTAAACCAAGCGACATTTACACAACTTCATGATTAAACCAACCAAAGGAAGGATTCAACGCATGTGAACCTGGGATTTGCATGGATTTGCCGGGGGTTTCACCATGTTTCACCTCATGTAAAACACATTTTTCCAGCCCTGCCCCGATCCCATCATCCCGCAGCTTGAAAAGTATACACTGATTATTCACTCAGTAACTGGGATGCGCATCACTAAATTCACCAGCCTGAAACCAGCCCTGGTCCCACAGTAAGGTGGTGCCTTTCAGTTGGCGGTTGACTAGCCATCCAACGGTAGTTAAAATCATCAGCATAATCATACCTATTGTTAACTATAGGATTAAAATCATCCAACATAGTTATCGAAGGAAGTTTAGCAGTCAAACTTCCGACAATATGGACAGATGAAAAGCAGAGATAGATGGGAAGAGCCAGAGAAGAGAAGAGAAGAAGAAAGAGAAAGAGTCAGAAGAAAGAAGATCCAGGCGCGCGAAAAGGTAGGAAAGTCGCGAAACGGAGCCAGCTGGCCAGATGAGAGATGAAAAATTGCACGCCGTTGTGGCGCGAAGCACATTTCCAAGTCAAAATGTAGAAAACACCTCAGCTTCGGAGCACTTTTAGAAGTTGCGATGTCGAAAAAGAGCACGCCGTTGTGGCGCGAAGCACATTTGCAAGTCAAAATGTACAAAACACCTCAGCTTCGGATCACTTTTAGAAGTTGCGATGTCGAAAAAGAGCACGCCGTTGTGGCGCGAAGCACATTTGCAAGTGAAAAAGTTAAAAGCACCTCAGCTTCGAAGCACATTTCGAAGTCACAATGTACAAAACAAACCAGGTTCGGACCACTTTTGGAAGTTGAGATGTCGAAAAAGTGCACGCCGTTGTGGCGCGAAGCACATTTCGAAGTCAAAATGTACAAAACACTAGGGTTTCGGACCACTTTTGAAGGTTCAGATGTGGTTTTGCGTGGCAGGCGCAAGGGATTGCGCACCTTGTCAAGAGTGGGCAAAACGTCACGGTTTTCAAAAACGATGGCAGGCGTGGGACATTTGAAGAGCATCTGCAAAGATGCATTTTCCGTGGCAGGCGCAATACAAGAGACATGTTCATCAGAGTTGTTAGGAGGTCCGGGCGCAGATTTCCTGAGAGGGGTTGCATTTTGGAGCATCAGATCTTCAGGTTTGCTGAGATGTTTTTGCGTGACAGGTGCAGCACTTCGTATGACCTGGCATCACTTTTTCGTGGCAGGCGCAATAGTTTAGACAGGTAGACTGGAAAAATCGCAAAACGCATCGGTACGAGGCCGTCAGCTCTGCACTCAACTTTCCATTTTTGAAGGATGTCTCGCAGAATTCTTTCGTTTTTGATGTTGTCAACTTCGAAAAATGAGGAAGTCTCGCAGAATTGTTTCATTTTTGATGTTGTCAAGTTCAAAAATTGAGGATATCTCGCACAATTGCTGCGTTTTTGATGCTGTCAAGTTCAAAAACTGAGGATGTCTCGCAGAATAGCTTCGTTTTCAAGCTTGCAGATAGATAGATAGAAAGATAGATAGATAGAAAGATAGAAAGATAGAGAGAAAGAAAGAGAGATAGATAAATAGAGAGATAGATAGAGAGATAGAGAGAGAGATAGATAGATAAATAGATAGATAGATAGATAGATAGATAGAGAGGTAGATAGATAGATAGATAGATAGATAGGTCGGTAGGTAGGTAGATAGTCAGAGAAAGAGAAAGAAAGAGAGAGAAAGAGAGGAGACCTCAACCACCTGTCGGTCCATCAGTGGCTTCGCTCTGCCATCCGTGACTCACAACAACCAATCTCTCCTATAGGTTTCCTATTTTTGAAACTTCCGCCACCGCCTTGTGCGGTACTACTGG
>Ga0126342_10007383_pt1 | contig 19612 bp, 18 predicted proteins | sample Cyp1metagenome_FD_92528 | JGI IMG/M metagenome (GOLD analysis project Ga0126342, IMG submission 92528) | Coral microbial communities from Lord Howe Island, Old Settlement Bay, Australia - Cyphastrea 1 metagenome | ecosystem: Host-associated > Invertebrates > Cnidaria > Coral ... | reverse complement strand
TTTCTTTAACTAACTCTTTCCCTGACTAACTGTTTCTTTGACTAACTCTTTCTTTGACTAACTCTTTCCCTGACATTCTAAAAGTCCGTAACACGGAAGTTTCTCCCCCTAAACTTCCTTTGATAATATTATATATACAATTATATGCATTATATTTACATGGTATGGTATCCCAAATGGCTTTATTCACAGATCAGATTCTAAAGTTCGACATTTGCCGGCCAGGCCTGCGTTATTTGTCAAGAGCCACTTCACTTGGACGGCGGACCCCAGACGTTGCTTTGCGGACACATCTTCCATCGCAAGTGCTGCGATGCTCGGCTTCAACACTTGATGCCAGAAAGTTGCTCCTGGCACATTCCACACACGTGCTTGAATCGCAATGAATCGCATAATTTGAATTAATTTGATCACCTATGATCACCTCATCTTTGGCTGAGGATCAGTGGTTTGAATGGGTGAAAAAGTGTGGTCGTTCGCCCAGCTGTCCACTATGTCGAGCGAAGACCAGCAACCCGAAGGATGCGATACTGTGTTTTCGAGGTCTAGGCCCCCAACTCCTCTAAACTATTCTTGACTTGCACACCACCCTGAACGTTCAATATGTAGCAGTTACGTAGCTGTAGGTTCGGAAAGAGAAAGCTCTTGAAAAGACGCTTAGATTTGATTAGTACGATTTTGGACCAAGCACTGCAAAGCAGCCAGCTTTCGTCAGTTGAATTTCAATGACAGATCGCATTTTCCAGTGGGCTCGTGCTCAAGAGCACTGCTTTCGTGCACCAAGTGCTTGGCTTGCGCCACGTGGGGCACCACACGCCATCAAGCCCATGTTTTTGGCTCACAATGTATAGGTGAAAGCTGTGACCAAAAAAACAGAGACAGGGAGAGGGAATGGGGTGGGATTGATAGTAAACTTTTCAGGCAACTTTCAATGTTTAAGTACCGACTATCCATGAACAAGTGATTGTCGCATCTGGATATGCGAGTGGCAGAAGGCTTGCTCTTCTTTGTGTTTTAAGCCTGTTGGACATGCCACACAACTAAGGTGCGCCAATGATTGCTGTCGTGGATGATGTTAAATGTTGTGCAGTACAGAGCAACTTCAGCATTTGCAACCATGCAGACGGAGATAGTATGAGCTGGGAAGCACAGAGTAATTGTTTGTGCTTGTCTTGGTGGATGCTGCATTCAAACCATTGTTCAGAATACATTCCAGTCGGAACTCAACAATTTCTTTACATGCGTCACGCGTCGGTTGTTTATTTGGTTGTAGTAAGCGGGGCTAGTGATGCTTTCCGTCCACTGCTTTTGCATGCTTTTGCCGGGGGTTTTCAAGACTTCCCATTTGTGCATGTTGTGAGAAGATCCTGCTCATAGGCGCGGATACAACGGATATGTTTGAGCCAAGGTAGTGAAGCTAGAATGATTGAAAATATTCGTGGGGCGAAACATAGCGAGACTAAGGCGACACTAGGTCCGCTTTTCACTTCTGAACTGTGGGAAAAGATGCCTTTCTTGCACTGGCTTCATGGCTTGAAAGGCAGATGCTGGAAAAGCTCACAAAGCAGATGCAGATTTGTCTTTCTAAGTTGCAGAAGCTCTTCCGCACCGAATGTCATTTCTTGGAGCGATGTGCGTATTTGCAGAGTAGTAAAGGGCTGTTTGCGCTTACTGGATTTCTTGACATGGAAATTGCATGAATTTGCTGCTGCTACAGCAACTTGTTTGCCAATTCGCAAGTCAGGAATCCTGAACTGGACGATAAAGCCAAGGACAAGTAGTTGCAAGCTTGTATCAAGAGGTTGTGGAAGGTAGCGATGCTACGCATGTGATGCAAATGCCAGCCAGGAGAGATACCAGGACATGATTACAACCCTGAAGAACCAGATGTCAAAGATCGGGAACGTCTAGGGTAGGAATCTAGGAGAATAACTTCTCCAAGTGACATGCTTCAGCGGCCCAGCACATCAAAATGACTCACAGGATCTCACAGGTATCAACGCAGGTTTTAAGTTTCAACAAAAGTTCCAACCATCATATGTTTTTTGATATTTTTGATGGCAGGGCAAAAGTCAATTAGTGAAACTCTTTGTTTCTGCTCAAAGAGGCAGTTGAATCTTCGGATCTCGGAGCCGATATTTTCAAGGCGCAAGTGCCTTGATTTGTCTCCGTTTCGAGGAGGACGTTGTACAAACATCTTGCTATCATGCAATTGTCTGTTAGATCCGTTAGTCTATGCCGCCCATTGCGGAAGACTGGTGTTTAAAAAGGATGTGGACACTTGCAATCACAATGAATCACAACTCGAAAACTCATAGAGCTGATGACACGGTTTCACTTTTCAGCGCTGTCCGGAAGCAGTTGGAATGCAAGAGGACGTGGAAAGTCAGCTAAAAGCAAGACACGTGCAAATCGCCACATGTTTCCATGTCCTTTTTCGTTTGTAGACTGTTGATGCTTACGGAAGTCCACTCAGAGAGGTGGCAACAGCCTCTCACGTCTTTCTCAAAGCAGATCAACCTGGAAAGTACTGTTGAAATTGCTGTCATGTTCCTCTTTGGAGAAGAGGAAAGCCTCCAGCATCTTAGTATAGCTATCATTCTCAGCAGATGTTCTTTCCCATTTGCCCACCATGCGAGCCAGCAACAAGAAGTTCAAGAGCCCGTCAAGCCCATCGCTTACACCAAGCAGAGGAGTTTGGTCAGGAGTTCCGTGCATGTTCCGTTCCAACATGTTTGTTAACATGTTGCATGAAATGAATCAATGCTGCTGCATTGAGGCGCAAAAACCTTCCTGGGCCAAGCAGTTGCCAGGCAAGGACAAATACTGAAGCAGTCTGCTAAGTCAGGCTAAGTCGTAGCTGTTGAGTCAGGTATGATGTGGATGAGCTAGACGACTTGGGCAAGCGCTCCAAGAGGGTACCCCTGTTCCTGTTTGATCCTGTTCTGACGTTTCTTGGCTTTCAAAGTTGGCTGAAGTCGGGTTTGTTGAGCATGTCAGGAGAGCTATGTCGAAGTCAAGCGTCCAGATGGCAGCATCGCAAAGGCCTAGAAAGTGGTTCTGCCTCACTGATGCTAGACCGCCCAAATGATTCGATGAGGCACCATTTGGATACAGCATAACAATGCATAACATATTACCATATATAATCATATATATAATTATATGTATATATATACATATAACATGAAATTTGAAAACCTTGGCGTCGTACTCCTGTCCTGTTTTTTCCTTGAAAGTGTGACTGTGATTACTTCTCCCACCTCTCGAGTCGCGCGGCGAACGCACCTTCTATGGAGCCTTTGAAGGCGGCTTCAGCGCAGGATATTGGGGTCCCTCGGCAGTTTCACGAGTGTTTGAGCAACTGGGGGTGTTTTTGATCAGCTTTTTACACCTGTTTTCGTCTTTTTTGAGTGTGCTTTTGCACAACATCTTGCAGCAATGTGCAGCATACATGTGTCCTCTTCCTAAGGTACGGTAGGGAGCAAAGAAGGTTGGGAACCAGCTTCCTTCAGCTCGAGTGGGGATCCCGGCTTGGGTACTTTACATAATCATTATCTGTCATTATCATTTGTCATTCATTCTCGCTATATTTATCATTCATTATCCATCATTACCAGTCATGATCATTCATTATCCATCATGAGCATTCATTATCATGCATTATCGATGTTCCATCATTATCATCATTATCATCATTATCCATCATTATCATTCATGAGCATTCATTATCATTCATTAATTACCATTCAGTATCATTCAATGTCCATTGTGTGCACATGTTAAAACATTACGTGCAAACAGATTTTAGCATGATATACCATGATTTACCGTGACATACAATCGGACTTGTCGCTGCTCCATGCGTGAGATCTGTAAATGGCCATCGAGGCCGTAGCAAGCGTCATGCTGATGCTGCTCCAAGAGTTGAAGACTACATGGATGAGGAGGAAAAACCTTGAGACAGGAATATCATGAAAATTCATGAAATGTCATGAAATATCTGCTCCTCAATGAGAGATTTCTTTGTTGAAGATAGTGATCCACTGTTGGTGGATAACGGTGGATCTATATTGATGTTTGGGTTTCATTTCCCGTCACACTCTGGTACAGTTGCATGACGATGCATGAAAGGCATTATAATGTGCCATCAGCCTATGTGAGCTAATATAATCTTTCTTGAGGACCTACGAGATCACAGATCGTCGCGCAAGACCATAGCAGCCCGTTCTGAGCTTTGGCTGAGGCATTGATAGCAAGTCTTATTAGCCAAACAAGTCACATCGAATTGCTGTCAGCATTTTAACTGATCTCTATACATGTTCATGTCCAAATCATATCCATGATTTTCTGTTGATTGTCCTAGGTGATGAATTTGCATCTCGAGAAGTTCAAGCTCGTGGCATGGGCACATGACTCAAGTGATTACCTGCACGGCAAGACGATGTGAGTCACTGCACCAAGTCACGCCACAGCCACTTTGAGCTCCAGGTTCAGCTGCATTGACAACAGGAATTTCACAGGATTTGGAAGAAGAGTCGCAAGCTTGGACTGAATGAAGACCAACGAAATATAGCTAAACTATAACTAAATTGCAAGTCTTGCATAGTTATGCCGTGTTATGCCATGCTATGCCTCTGTGTTCCATTCTGTTCCACTCCTTCGAGATCCATTGAGGCTTTTTGGGGCTCAGCGGCTTGGCACGCGCCTTCTGTGACCCAGCTGCAAGCAGGCTACAAGCGGCTTTCAAGCGCCTGTGCTCCTGTGCAGCGGGAATATCATGAAAATTCATGAAATATCATACGTAGCAATTCCACGGAAATCCATGGAATATCAGAATGAATTGCCATAAACCCAGGCGTGCAAGCATCGTTCCTCAGAATGAGAATGACTCCTCGACACCTTCAGCCCCATCCACTGCTCCCAAAGCCAAAAAGTTCAAGACTCAGTGATGCCCTGACTTCGCGAAGAGGCTGCCAAAGATTTGCCAGAGATATCCAGTGGAATCTTGAGAAGATTTGAGGGGCCCAATGGCATTGCATGAATTTGCAGAATCCGGTTGCAATGCCCAATGGCATCCAATTGCCTTAGGTCATATGGCTGTGCTCCACCTCCTCCAGGCCATGGCTTGAACGGCTTGAAACTGGCATGACGGCGTGACCTGTCAAGAAGTTGCTTCAGGCTACGCTGCAAAGCCGTCAGAGTCAGCGCAGCCCGACGGAGGTGGAAAACTGCTGCGTTCAAGCTGCCGTGACATCCTGGACAAATGTAATTGGAATTAATTGGATATATTGGATGTGAATGGATGTGATTCGTGATTCGTATTGTCTGAATTTGTTTGATATTGATTCATGACCGATGACGTATGGTGTCATGATGCAGAAAGTCATGATGCAGAGAGTCATGATGCAGGTGTAGAGTTGCAACAGTGGCCAGGTAAAAAGTGGGGCTCTCAGCGTCTATTTTCTGGAAATGTCGTGAAATGTCCCCAAGAACTTAGGCTGGCAACGCTTCATGCTTCTCAAGTCAAAGCCTAAGCAACGCAAAGATCCTGAAAAGATCCTGAAGACTTTCTGTGACACGTCGCAGTGCCAAGGCTCCTGCCATTGAGCGACAACTCGAGGCAGAACTGGAACGACTTTGGCAAAGTCGCTTGTCCTATGGACGTTGACCATACCATGCCCAGATATGCCCAGTGAGGCCCAGTGGCCATTTGCAAGTTTAGAACAGACTGTGTGCAGAGATGTGCAGACTGTGTAGTAGAAATCCATAGAAATCCATGTTGACTTTGTCTTAGGCAAAACTGACCTCCATGGAATCGGCTACTTTCTGGGCGGAGGGTCTGGCTGTGGCAGTGGCAGCGGCAGAAAGTGACATATTGTAGATCATTGTACATCATTGTAGATCATTGTAGATCCAACATGAGTACATAGCCAATTATCATGGAAAGTTCAGTGCTGGTGTCACGCATTTTGGGCGGGGGAGCAAGAGCGTCTAAGTGCCTAAGGAATTCCCAGCAACCGCCGACTCTACATGTCAACAGCTCGAGCCAAAAATGTGTCATCTTCTACGAAGGCCAGCTGCTTGTGTTTCTTATTGTTTCTTCAATTTTCTTCGATTCATGTTGTATATTGTTGTTTTAGGCTGTGGCAGCTCCTGGCATCACACGTTTTGGCAGCTAGGCAATTGGATATTCCCAATTCGGGACCGAAGTGCTGGATCAAGATGAGTACGATGCCTGTCACCTAGTCCAAGCATCGCTGTCACCACCGAGAATATCTGGCAATCATTGGCATCATTGGCTTTCAATTGCGGATTGGCCAGGTTTGGGAAGAGGTAGAGATCTCAAGATTAAGTGACCTTGCTCTTGCTGTCAATGATACGATGAACATCGATGAACTATGATGCGCATGTTAAAAATGCAGTGGTCAGACAAAAGGTCTACGAGCATGAGACGGACAAGCGGGTGCACTACCATCCAGCGTTGAAGGATGAGGCAAGGTGAAGTTACCATCATCATCAGAAGCTACAGAAGATTGACGATTCCATATCTAGCAGAGCGCAGTGCGGCCTAGCAGAACGTTCACCGTGGTCGACTTTGCATCTCAGGACGTGGAGGAAGTACGTCTTGCAGCTCTAGATGACATCAGACCCAGGACCGGCACTCGGAGAAGATACTCAAGATAGCGCACAAGATCAACAAGATCCGGAAAAGGTGGCAACCTGCAAGTATTTGCAAGATTTTGCAAGTACAATATTTGCATTTGCATGAGGGATGTGGATTGGATGTGGATGATTGTGAGTGTGAATGAGAGTCATCCGAGGTCCAAAGAGGGTGTTTGGATCTCAGTGCTGCCAGAGATTCAGCGCAGTTGGACCCGGTCCTCATCTTCGTTGAGGCCCCAGAAGAAGTCCCTGGCTTTGTCAAAGCTGAGCTGCCAGACAAGGCGAAATGGCATCGTTGCACGGTCAGAAAAGAAAAGAACAGTAGGAGTCGTAGGAGTCTTGGAATGACTAGCTTACAGATCTTCAGGAGACGCGTGATTTCTCCAGATGGCATCCACCACCAGTGTCAGCTCCTTGGCCGGCCAACTGGCTTGGGCAAGATCTTTCATTTGACATTATTTGAAACAGCATTGATATTGAACATTTGGAAGTGTCGATGTTGATGATGTTGGTTGGTGTGGGGTTCCATCACAGGCCTCGTGGCTACAAGGGCGTCCATCTGATAGAAGTGTCTCCACTGCAGGAACTTTCAGTGTCGGATTGCATCGAATTGCTAGGCACTTTTGGTGTTGGTTTCTTGAATAATATGCTTCATGTGTTCTTGTCTCCAGCCACTAGCGGCAGGAAGCCCAAGAAGGGAGCAAAGAACACCAACAACTGTTAGAATTCCAAGACAAGTGAGCAGCTCAATTGTTCTCAGCTTTTGTATGTTTTTTTGATCGATGTGGTTTTTCCATGGTTTTTCCATGTTTTTCCCCAGAACCTTGGCGAGTTTGGAAGATTTGGAAGCTCTCAGGCATGGTCAGCAGCGGCTGATGGATCCTGCATTCCGAGCCCAGCTTTTGGGAGAGCAAACTCGTCCCAAAGAGGCCGAAGCAGAAGCATCAGAAGCCAAGGCCGACATCCCAAACTGCAAAAACTGAAGAGTCCACTGAGATCTACGATCTACTGAGTCTACTGTGGCGGAAAAAACTCAACCTGGCCCATAGGGAATCATCGGGATGTCGCCACGTCTAGGTAGCTGCACCTCCTGGACCACCAACTGAGGCTGGCAGATGTGACTTTGAGATGTTTGAGAGGTTTGGGATAAGATGCTTCAACGGATCTCAGCGACAGGAGGATCAGCAAAGATCCATTCAACGATCTGCTGAACCTCTGTCGAATCCCTCAGATTCTTTGGGACCTGTTGCTGAAATCCCAACATGTACAGAAACAGAATGACTGAGGTGGCAAGCTGTACCAGAGCATCAGAAGCAAAATTTGCTGAATGCATTGGGCAGGAACTTTGTCATTGGCGCCACCCAGGACTGCTTGCTGATGTTGTATATTATATGGCAATGCTCGATTAGTTTGAGATCCCTGCAAACTTAGGCAACGAGGGTTGGAATCTTGATAGTGTTTGTAATCTTTTTCGGCCGGGAGGAGCTTGTGGCAGTCTATTGGAAGACAAATCCTGCACTGAAATCCACTACTAGTAGGAAGCTGAATTTGCTCAGAACATGTTGGAGCAGAGCTATCGGAAATGTGTATCTACTTTACTAGTCTGGCAGCGGGCCTACAATTTACGAGCTGGCCAAAATGTACGACAATCATGCAATAGTCGTATGCAACACAATGGAATCCCGGATTGACTTGCGTATTGAAGCTGAGCAGGACATGGATGGAAAGGCTGCTCGTCACGAGCCTTTCAAGAATGACCCAAGCACCTTGCAAGCACCAGGTGCATGGAGTTTTTTGCAAACCAGTTCAATATCTTGATAGTTGAAGCACATGTACTGCAAGCAGATCATCCAACCCAAGGCAAGCAAAAGCGCTATGCAAAGCTGTTTGCTCAGATTTGTGTCATTTCCAGCCCGAAATTCTGCCAGTGCATCAGTGCATCGTAGGAATTCGTAGGATGGGCTGTACACCTTGGTGCCCTGCCCAGGTTCTGCCTTGCCATGGAAGGCAGGGCGGCTTTTTCGGAGGCGCTGAAGGAGTCGCATGGCCTCAGCGAGGTGCCAAGTTTGGATTTGGGATCCATCCAGACCACCATATATCAACCAGCTATCACCAGCTATCACCATGTTAATCAACATATAGCAACAGCATGCAACAGCTATCATATTAATCAACGTCTTTGAATATGTTTGAATCAACGTCTATCTCAATATATATATATATATATACATACATACATACATACATACATACATACATACATACATACATACATAATATATATATATATATATATATCAACCATTGATCAGCTATCCAAATGTATAAACATGTTTCAATACTGCCGCATCCTGAATGTCCAGGTTATGTCCATTTAGGCAGGGCTGTTAATCTTTGCACCTTGCCAGGTTGAACGTGAGACAGAGCTTCAGGAGTTCGGCCGCGTCTACAGATCCTTCAGGCCAGCAGTGCACGAAAGGTGGAAAAAAAAACATGGGGCTTCAATCGGTTTGATGATGTTTAATGGCATTAAATGGGGATTTAAGCCGTTTAATGGCTATTTATTGGGATATTTCAATGCCTATTTGGGAGATACTGCATATACCATGATATGCCGACTCTGAAAACACATTTAAAAAGTCAGCACTTTTGCGCAGGCAGCAGAATCCAGATGCAGACATAGCGAAAGCTTTGGAGGAGAAGGTGCACATTCACTGTAGATGTTGTAAGGATTTGTAAGGATTTCATGGTGAAAACAACCGGCCTACGCCACGCCACTGCTAAACATATTCTTCAGTGCTAAGGCAAGTTTCAAGCACTTTGCAATGCATCAGCAGCGCGTAGCGGCATACTGTAGAGTTGGCTTCAACAGTGCAAGGTTTCAGCAGCTTGATTTGGAAGAACATAGTTTGGTTGTGTTGGTTGCTACCAAAAGCCATGAAACCATTGGCAGAACACATGCATTTTGCCTTACTATTTCCAGGGGCGTGTCTGGAAACCTTCACAAGATACTTCTGACCGCTTTGCAGGGCTCCGCACAGCCTTCAGCTCCCCTCATTCGCAGGCAACAAGGGGTGTAACATGTTGTGACAGCCACCTGGTCGTCGTTGCTATTCACTGCACTGACACCAGGACAGTCACCCCGTGGGCTCCAGACAAATTACTGTGCAGGCACGAAACTGGTTCCCATCACTGCTCAGTTTTTGGATATTTGGAAGCTTTCACAGCTAGAAATTGTTGAAGATTTTGAGGCGGTGGGGTGTGCCGGGAAACTTAGCCGCGAGAGCATTTTGTTCGATCAGACAGAGGGGACAACTAACAACTGTCTACGGTCTACACGCGGGTATGATCAAAATTTGAGGACCCAACTCCCAACCCACAGATTTGAGTCCTTCCATCGAGCCAATTTGGGGACCAACAGGAAACCCCCAGATGTTCATTTGCAATAATCATGTTTGACCACATTGTTTCATGGGTTTGATTATGTTTGATTCGATTTCTCGGTTCCTGTGCATTGAGGCCTGAGCCGCGGCCAAGTGGCTTTAGTTTGTGTCCCAGTCCCTGTCATGTGCGACGAAAAAGATATGGACCGACCCTCAGACCAGTGGAAATTTATGGCCCAATGGCTGTTTTTTCAGGTGACCGCCCAGCTGCTGAGCCAAAGAAGCAACAGCGCAAATACAACGAGCAGGTATGGCAACGTTCTAAAACAAGCAAAAACGGATTTGCAAAACCTAAACTCTGCTTGATTTGATTTGATTTGTTCTGGTATTCTTGAAGTCAATACCAGTTTATTGAACAGGTCAAGGGCAAAGAAACCAAAAAGCCTGCAGAGGTCGCTGTCACTCCGGCTTCACTTGGAATCTAGCCATCAGGAAGGGAACAGAGCATTTTACTTGGTGATGAGAGAGAGAGAGAGAGAGACAGAGAGCGATGTGAAAGTGCAGAAGATAACAGGCAGCGGCTGAGCAAGCCGGGCGTAAGCCTGTCGCTGATCCTGCTCCAAATCTGGCCGTGAAGGACTAAATGTTGCGCGTTGGTGAATCCCTTTGTTTTCGAACCGTTTGGATCCATTTGGTTGCCTCCCTGGCGTCTTGGGTACCAGATATGCTTTGCCGAGATTCAAAGTGATAATTTGTTTTCCGAGGTTGCCGAGAGCGGTGAGCTGACACGTCCACCCAAGTCTTTGTTTACATCCATTTTCGGAGATGATGACGATTAGCTCCGCCAAGAAAAGAGTGAGAAAAATTGAACACCATGTCCTCAGCATGTCCGAATGTCGACATCAATAGCGCAGATCATTCAACATGTACATTGATGATATTGATGGTCATTGATGTAGGTTGTTTATGATCTTAGTGGTTCTGAATGTGTCTTCATGTTTCTTCATTTATAAGGCCGTTTGTCGCTTGCCTCAGTTCGTCCGTCCTGTTTGGCTCAGCTGCATTTGCTAGGTTTGCGATGATTTGATGCAACAAAGCACAGCCACGAATTGCTTCCAACCGCAGATGAGATATGATGAGATCCCGAAACCATCCGAAGCCAACATGTTTCACCGGATGCTTAAGCCATCGCAAAACCAGATATAGTTTGAAGGACAGACCTTTGTGGACCTTGCTTGTTGAGTCAAGCGGTAACGTCAGTTTGTTGATTTCCTTCTGATGCAATATGGAAAGGAACTTGTCTCCCAATGGCTTTCTGCAGAGTTTGGTCCACAACTCTGTTTCGCCCAGCATCGCAAGTGGCTCCCTTCAGACGATGTGTGCTGAAATGGCCACAATGGTCGGGGCAAAAGTCTTCCCTGAGCTCTGTAAGCTCGGCAACTGAGATTGCAATCAAGCATTCAGCTGGTTCAGTGCTGGCACCTGATATGAAAGAGATCAATTGGGACGCGCTGTCCAAAGATGATGTTGAACTTTTTCAGTCCTTGCAAGCGGTCGTTGAATCTCTTGGTGATGAAGCCACAGCAGATCACCCCATGGTGGAGGTGAGGGACAAGCTCGCAACAGCTTTCAGGGACAAAGCGGCCTTGCTGAAACGGAATTGGACAGATGAGATGTTTCAAGAAGGAGAAGAAATGAATGAAGAAAAGGTGGCTGAGATTGAGGCAGCCATGGCTTCGGACCTTGGAAGGTCAGGTGGTGGTTTGCACAACGGACAAAATCTTGGGAATGCCTTGGATTTGGTCGGTGTTTACATGAAGAACTACAAGCTTGACAAGGCTGATGCAGTACTATCCCGGTGTGGTCCTTTCGTCTCCCAGAGGGGAGGTGTTTGGATGATCAAGTGGCTGAATCACGTGTAGACCCCAGAATTCAAGGCTGTAGAATGCTGCAGCTGTAGATCAGAATCAGCCAGTCAGCTAGACACAGGACACAAAGGGACACATATCTATATTGTGCTTGGTTGTTCATTGCTCGATTCAAGTGTGCACGTGTAGCCAGATGATTCGGTACGAGAATCAAGGAATGCGTCTTCTGCGTCCTTTGCTTTGAGGGTTTGTGGTTTAGGTTTCGACTGTGCGCATGAAGCAGAGCCGGCATATGGAGGCTTTAGTGCCCCAGCTGCAGAGACAGTTTCAGTGCTGCATGAGTAGTGAGCGCTTGTGGTTCTGCAGCGGCAAACACGGACAATTGTGCACAAGTCAGTGAGACATCTGAAAATGGAGCTTAGGAAATGCTTTATGAGCTGGAGCTGTACAGTCAGGGCCAAAGAAGATAGAACGGCATAGAACGGCCATGTTTCCCTTGATACTACAAGAATGATCGACGGTCGCCATCGTGGCTCTCACCTTGGTTTCTAAGGCCCATACAATGCAGATGAGGCTGTAGATTCATGCAATGTTGCATCATGTTACATCGTTTTCGAACTTCCGAGAAAAATCGATTGCAATTTGTATGTGTGAGCCGAATTACGACCTCGTTTGACTTCCAGGCACCGGAGTTTTTCGCTACGCTTTATCGGAACCAGGTGCAAATCTCAGAGTATCTCAGAGTACAATAGGGTATAATATAAAGACTAATAAAGTACAGTACCCAGTACGTGGGTTTATCATGGTTTCAATTGCAAAGATTTCAGTAAAATTAAATACTACTAACTTTTAGTAATTAGATGTAATTAGAATTAATTAGATTGCATAATTAGTAACCTTACTTGGTAGTGACATGTAGTGACAGATTAATAACATATTTCAGCATTTTCAGATGACATATGTGTAGATATTCTGGTGTTGACAGGCCTGGGCCCTGAAGGCTCTTGGCCGAATCGAAGAAGCCGCGATCTACTTCAGCAGGTCCCGTGTCCTTGCCTGGCTTTTCTCTGTTCGCTGTTTGTAGCGGTACAGGATGGCAACTGCATCTCAAAACGCCAAGGCATGGTTTTCTAGAAGGGAAGGGAACTTACGGATGCTGACAGATGAAATGATGATGAATGTTTTTTGAATGTTCTTGATTCTTGATGCATGATTTCGTTACATTTCTTGTGCAATTTTGTTGCAATTCAGCTTCATAGCAACAATGTCTTTGCAAAAGGGAAACCTGGACTGGTTCGACAAGTGGGACCTTGGAAAGATCACAGCCGCGCACAGGGCTGAGCACTTTCTTTCGCTGAGTCTGAATTTTGAAGTGATTTGGCATTCGCAGTCATTCGCATTTTGTGCCGTTTGCTCTTGTTCTGCCATGACTAGTCGTGCTAGCGAGTTGCAGAAACTAAACCACAAGCGAAGCCCGCGCCTCGCACACAGCTGACAGGCAGGCGTTCAAAGAGGGCAATATGGAGGAGTTCTTCCGTGGACGGGAAGTCGTGGAAGAGGCAAGCACGCACTGCGCACCGAGCAATGTTGAGCATGCCGAACTGGTTCTGTCATTTTGCATCATTTTGATTCAGTGATGAATTTTGCCTAGGCTTTGCAGCTCCACATGCAACAAGAGCCAGACGATTTGGTAATGAGAGCCAAGGTGACTTGGACGGGCAGTTCGATAGTAGTTTGACACGACTTTTGGCACAGGTGTTCCTTGTCGATCTTGTCGTCAGGTCCATGACTCCTTGGCTGAATGCTACCTCGTGGCAGAGGAATCCTTGTGAAGCATTCGCATCACTAGTCACGAGTCACACATAGTCACACTGCGCCCCTGGTGTTGAGGAGTATCCCAAAGCAGAGGAGCACTATTCAGCTGCCTACAAACTGCTGGAGCAAACTGTAGGCCGTTGATCGTTGGACTCGACTCAATGAGATCTCACACTTTTGTTTCTTGTCCAGCTGAAGCAGGAAAGAATGTCACGGCATTGCAGGCAGACAGTCACCTTTGTTTGGAAAACAAGCTCGGCATGCTGTGACTCGGAGCGCACAAAGTTGAAAGAAGTTGCTGGACAAAATTCATCAAAATTCCATGAGTTTCCAACCAACATGGAGCCAAGGCCAATTTGCAAATCAGTCAAGGTTGCTACGCAGAGGCGCTACGAACTTGTCGTGGCAAAGATGGGCCATGGATGGCCATGGATGGTCATGGGCCCAATGTTGGTGTATCAATCTGTTGCTACTCTCATATCAATCTGTTGTTTTAAATCCAAACCTGAAGTTTGCCTGGAAAGGATTGCCGGTCATACCATGTCATACCAATCATGCCTGGTGGTTTCAGAATGGTTTTGACATGTTTTAACGTTTGACATTATTTAACATTCACATGATATGATATACGTTTATTTAATTTTATTTATATGATTTGTCCACCCGTACCTTCTGGGTTGAAACATGTTGAAACACGTTGAAACCATCAACCAGCTACGAAAACATGGGAATTGCAGCGCTGAAAGGCGTTGCCATTTCTGGGGGAAGCCCTGGCAGTAGAGGCCAGCAAGGCCAGGGTGAGCGAGCCGAAGCAGTGTTCCCCTGTAGGTGTTGCAGGTGAGTCAACACATCGCTGATGGAAGTTTTGTTTCTATAGATTGTATATCTGGTTGGTGCTTTGGAACATTTTTTATTTTTCCATATATTGGGAAATATTGGGAATAATCATCCCAACTGACTAATATTTTTCAGAGGGGTTGAAACCACCAACCTGATATGATTGTATGATGGCTTTGAGCTCTTGAATTTGTTTGAGGACGCTGTCAACATTTCCGAGTTGATTGAACTGGCTGGCATCTCAGATCAAGGCTTGAATGAGGGAACACCCTGCTGGTTTCAAAAGTTAAACGCTGTCATGTCATACTAACAGCAGAAACTCAGGCCGGTGTTATTGTCAATGCTCAGCAGTGGCATACTTATTTGTACCACGAGCCGCATCACATGGTTCTGATGGCATCAAGTTGGTGCTTCACCTGTTTGCTGTGCAGCTCAGGCGGTCACCTCCTGATACAATGGCAAAGCTTTCTTCGAACAACTCAGCTTTGAAGCGGCTGCAGAAAATCCGACATGTTTAGAAGAGAAATGCATTGAACTCATTGAATGTGAGGATATGTGAGGCTGAGGAACTTGCAAAGGTCCATGAAGCTCCTCAGGTCTAAGGGCAGGTCAAACATTTGTCAGGCAAAATGTCAAAGACCGCGGTCTTGACGGATCAAAGGACTATGCCATCTTGTGCCACAAGATGTCTTTGCCTTGAACTTATTCAATTTATTTATGTTCATTCCATGTTCATTCCATGTTCCTTGTTGATGCTGGGCTTGGATGTGCAATCTACTTTAAATCCTTAGGAGTTTCCCAAGACATGGGCAGGATTGTGCAGGTGGAGCATGTTTACGTGCTCGGAGATCATTTTTTGAGGCTGTACCTCCACGAAGGGCAAGTGGATCCAGACGCGTTGAGGACCGCCTTGCGGAAGACTTGACAAAGTGATCGAAGTGTGTCATTGTATGGCCGTTCCTGGTACGTTGAGGGCGGAATGTTCATAACAAGTGTTCAATGCCGCAAAAGCGAGAAACGGTTTGAATCCAAATGCCTTGCTTTTGCAATATTAGGAAGGACAAGATGCAACAAGATGCACGACGTGATTATTCGCAGCATTTTGCTCAAAAAGAACGCAAACAACAATCAGACGCCTCCTGTCCTACCACCGCCTTTTCCCGTGACCCCGCTTGGTTTTGTAGGGCTGTCTCATTTCTGTGCTGAGGAGTTAAAGATATCGTGTAGAGACATTTCACGTTTTGGGCCACTTGCAGAAAAGACGACCATAGTCGCAAATTTCTTTCACATCTTTCACGATCCAAGGAGAAAATGGCTGTTCATGGATCAGGGCCTTCAGCAGACGTTGCATCAGAGTTTGGAGTTTTGGTCATCGATGGGGGCGAGGTGCGCGGCTTTGTGATGTTTAGTGCAGTTGTTTGTGTGAATCCCTTGTCCTAAAGAAGAAGCGCAAATGGTCCTGTGGTGTTAATACGTTCCAGTTATATTCTTGGAGATTTAGCCAGTGCTAGTCCTGATGTTAGGGGTTATATATTCGATATTGCTGAAATTGTTGAAGATGTCAATCACGCTAAGGCAAGAGGTGCAATGGTGCATTAATTTGTTGTTTTGATGTTCGCTGTAGGCTTCGCTGGCCATAGCGCCACCTAACTACGGCCAGCTTCCAGGCGGGCTTGGCAAAGTGGCCAGAAGCAAGATGCAGAAAGATTGAAAAGATAACTTGTCGAAGAAAGTTTAGAAGTCAAACTTCCGACAATATGGACAAATGAAAAGCAGAGGTGGGAAGAGTCAGAGAAGAGAAGAGAAGAGAAGAAGAAAGAATATCAAACCATAGAGAAAGTCTCAGAAGAAAGAAGATCCAGGTCCGCGAAAAGGTAAAAAAGTCGCGAAACACCGTGTTTTTCCAATGATTTGTGGCTCCGGAGGGTCGAAAAGTAGGCTCCCTAAAGCGGCGGGTGCGGAGCCCGCTGTGCAGATGAGAGATGAAAAATTGCACGCCGTTGTGGCTACTTTTGGAACCACTTTTGGAAGATTGAAAAGATAACTGACTTGTACTGGTGCTGGAAAGCGAAGGAAGGGAGAGCCATGGAGAGCCAGATATTTGTCGGCAAACTTGACGTTGCAGACGCCTTAATTTCATTTATATAATTGCCCCTCCTGAGGCTAGGGCGCAAATTGGTCTTGCAACGGAGGTGATGTTGGATTCACATGATTCACTCTACAGGAGGGGTTTATTCTTTGCGGGAGACCTTACATCTTAAGCTGTTAAAGGACTAGAGAAGGCACCAGGAGGGTGATACTACAACCGTTCCAACCCTTGGACTGTTAGGTGTACCACTGCACAAGGTTGCTCGAGTTCAGTCGAATATCGCTTCCCGTACACGGCGCGGTGGGCAATCAGCTGCTCGATTTTCAAGGACACGGCAACTTGAAGAATTGGAGTTCCTGCGGAAAGTGGCTGCCCGAGCAGCCGAGGCATGGCACAGGGCTCACCAAATGCGTTTACAGTTTACATCTATTATTTTTCAGCATGGACATTGCTGCCAGATGCTGCCAGATGCTGCCAGTGTGTCATATTCCTCCTTGGATGCCTGAGTGTTTTCGTCATTGGGCTGGGAACTGGGTCATGAAATGTCATGGTTGTTGAAATATACGATTCTGTTTGCCTGTCAAGTCATGTCAAGCCTGCGTCCCTGAGGAATTCAGCAGTGTTCAAGGGCTAGTCCTTGGCGGCTGTGCCAACATGAAGCACAAGCTCGTTGCCCAACTACCTCCCTTGCTACGACGAAGGATTTCCTGTATTGTAAGCCTGAGCTGCAGTGCGAACTGGATAGGATTACAAAAAGCTGCAAGTAAAGTTTCAGTAGCCAGGAAGCAGCATGTCCAAAGATTGGAAGGTGACGTTGTGGACGAATTCATGAAATGCGCCGAAGCGTCAGACACCAGCTACGAATGGATTTGCTATGGCGAAGCTGAAACCGAACAAGCCTTGGACATGGGTGCAGTGAAGCTGCTTCTTATTTGTGATGATCACAAAAACCTCCAAAAGTGGACAAAGATGGCCTCCTCTTGTGGGTCTGACACCACACGAATCCAAGCAACATCTGATTCCTCTGCCATGTTTTGCAGAGGCTATAAGATTGGGGCCTTTTTGCGATGGCCAGTAAAGCCTTTGCTGGAAGACATTCAGGATATGGATGGCATAGAGGATCCGGAGGATCCGGAGAACTCAGATTCTGAAGCGAGTACAGTTGCTCCAGCAAGTTTGGAAAATACACTTCCATGGCTTCGAGATGCACTTCAGCAAGCAGGTTATGATGAGACTTCTGCAGAAGCACTGACAATCGGAGTTGAGATTGTCCTCTCGTGTGACATTCGAACTCCTGAAGAGCGCTTCAGTGATGCCCTAGAGCTACTGCAAGGTCAAGATGTTCCCCCAGAAGTTCTAGAAGAGTTTTGTTTGCTGGTGGGTGACGTTCTCGGTGATGCGTTCAGCGACGATTCTTGGGACTGAAGGGTGGCGCTCATAAGAGCTGACGGTGCCAATGGAGTTAGCCGCGAAGATGGAAGCCCAGGCCAAGGAATCCCAGAGCGGTCGAGACCAGCACAGTCCAAATGAGCTCAGAATCTTTGTCACAGAGTCACAGAGGATAAATGGGCATCAATGTGCACAAAGGTGCAGCGAAGCTCAGACGATGATGAAATGCACAAAGCTGACAAATCAAAAGCATTCAACAGCAGTCAAAAGCCAATCTAGGCTGCAAGGCTTGCAGTTGCCAGATTCAGGCAAGAGATTTGAAAGGCCTTCAGATCATGGAAAACTCCTTCCGGGGGAATTTCAGTTTTGCCTCTCTCTTGACGCTAGGTTGAGAGGAGAACGTTTCTCAGGATTATGAGATGAATCCAGCATCAAAGATGCCTGGATTTGGATTACGCATGATTGCGCGATTTTCATGCTTGTACAGTGTACAGAACTGGCAAGTGGCATGAACAATGCCCCTATGAGACTTGAGTGGAAAGGAGGCGCCAGAAAAATGTGTGGACTTCGAGTTGCCTTTGTCCGGGGCAGATACTGTGCAGATTGCCTCAGATGCTTTCTTTTTGCTTTCTCATGCATGCCGCAATCTGCTGTATAGGAGAGCGAGAAGGCTAGCAAAGTCCTCAGTAGGAGACTTAGTTGAGAGGGCAGCAGTGCAACTCTTTGGGCTACAGCCGCTACACCACTGGACCATACTGGGCCACTCTACGGAGGAAGAAGGTGGATATGATCAAGGCAACAGTTGCCACTGCCAACACTAAGGTGCGCATACTCCGTGCACAGCAAGGACAAGAGTGACTAGATATTCAGATTCCTACGCGCTCTCGACTTTGTTACTTTTTGCCTTTAACGCAAATTGTTTGCTGCTAGGAGATCCAGATGTGAGATCCTTAGTCCTTCCGAATTAAATGTGTCTGATTTCTTTGCACTCTCCTGCGATTTGAAGCTCAAGCCAAAGCAAGGTTGGAGAGTGGCTGAAAATGACGGAATTGCATCTTCGGTTGTTAAATTCTGTCAAAAATTGAAAGTAATCAAAGCATTTCTGTTCCTGGCATAATGAGAGAAGATATATGTAAAACTTCTAGGGGGAGATGAAATCACCTGTATATATTCATGAAATGTAAACAAACACAGGCCGAAAAATCAACATAATGGATGAACACAGCAACAGCCAACCCAATAAGGCAATCGGCTGACAGCCCACAAGACAGACCAAAACATAAAATAAGGATCACCCACCCCTAAAAATGTATTTTGGGGGGGAGAGGTCAGGTAAAAAAATACATTTACCGTTCTCCAAGAATTTGATTCCCCAGGACCGCCCTAAATACATTATTTGACCGGTGGGTGTACGTTGAACGTAGGATCCATGGGTCGGGGTTGGGATATCCAACCCCCCCCAGGATCTTTTATTTTGGGGGGGTGGTTTAATACATTTTACGGGTTTGGTTTTTCCAGGATCCCCGGGAATGTTTAATTTTTTTCTGGGGAATACCCTTCTTTGA
>Ga0126342_10007382_pt1:0-15000 | contig 19613 bp, 15 predicted proteins | sample Cyp1metagenome_FD_92528 | JGI IMG/M metagenome (GOLD analysis project Ga0126342, IMG submission 92528) | Coral microbial communities from Lord Howe Island, Old Settlement Bay, Australia - Cyphastrea 1 metagenome | ecosystem: Host-associated > Invertebrates > Cnidaria > Coral ... | reverse complement strand
TCTCGAAACTGCAGGCCTCAGTTGGGGCGCTGGGGCCGAGCACAGCACTCCTATGCTGCAGTTCGAAACGTGCATATGGATGTATATGGGATGTTTGCCAACATTGGCCAAGATGATTTTAAATATGTTAAAGAAAAAGTGACCGAATTGACCGAGCTGTAACATGTATGTAGTGAGTTATACCATACACGGAGCACTTGGGTTTCGAAGCACGGCACGTGGTTACACCAATCTAAACATGGTGCTGCGGTGCTGCGTTTCCAGATCAAGCACCCGCCCAAGCAGCGCAAAATCATTGTAATTATCGTGCATCTTTGAAAGTTCTTGAACAAACCAACATTGTCTGGAATAGCTTGCGTCCAGCGCATGATGATCCTTTTATTTTTCCTTTGATGCCCAACTGGTAAGCCATGTCTGTGTGTTCTTTACCGCTTCCCATCCAGGGAGGAACAGCACTAATTATGGACGTCGGCTCAAGATGTCACCCACAGAGGGTCCCACAGAGGGTCCCACCCAGCCACAAGATGTTTCATTTAAGTATTCATCGGATATTTTACCATCAAGTCGATTCTGCAACATGTATCACGCCAAATAACCAAGTACCTATCAACCAGCCACGCAGTCTTGCCCATTAGATTCCCATATTTGCAGCTGACCTCCTGTTCTTATGGCTTGAGGATGAACTTCGATTCACAACTGTCATCATGCACACACACCGGCACATCCGCTGTCTCTCCCTCTCTCACGGTGTGTGTGTGAGTTTCAACAGGCAATTGCATACACACACACACATATATATATATACAGTAATCATATATACACACACATATATCTAATATAGACATAATATACACATAACCATAGTACACATAATATCACATAAACACGTATGAATTTGCATCATCATTCATCATTATTACGCATGCTTTTTTCATCCACCCGTCTCAACGCCAACCCAACGCAGAAAACAGCGGCATCGAACAGCAACGACATGTTGGACTCCATCCCAGCCCGTGGTGTTTTCAACGGTGCCACGTCCGCTGCTTCCTGGAGATGATCTCAGGGAGAGGCCTAGGAGTCTAAGATGTCATCACTTCTCACTCTGTTGTGGAAACTGATGCCAACTATAGACTCGACTATAATTCAAAATCTATTCAAGATTTACAGGACCCACTAAGATATACTATATAGGATCCCAAATGAATCAAATCTTGTAGGTCAACAAAAAATATCCTGATGTATACACCCTAAGAGTCCTCCCAATGGCAAACAAAGGTGGTTAGGAATCGACCTTTGTTAGGCGTGAACAACCTTTGTTTGCATCCCTGCCTTGGAAGGTTGACCATGTCGTGCTCAAAATGAGGTTTCTGTGTCCAATCCACTACTTATTATGCGACTCAAAATTGTTGAAAATGGACAGTTGATGGATGTTGGGATATATTCACATGATATCCTACATTGTTTTGAAATTAAATGTGGAGATTAAAGGTGGTCCAATTAACGACATGTCTTTGCATAGTTGGAACCCTAGGGTACATGTACTATACATGCAGTATATATTTCCATCATATTCTGGCACATTTGATGTCTTCTGGACCCGTCATTGCGCACACCCGGGGTGACGGACAGGTTTGCCATCAAGATAGAGCAGGATCATAAAACACAGTATGGAACAGTCTTCTGCGACTTGACTTTGTGTTCAGCAAGTCATGGGATTTTGGCAGCAAGTCCCCACCTGTAATTCTCGCATGCCCACCAAACGGCAGGTCTGCTGATCTTCGTTTCGGAACCTTGGCAGAGTCATGCAGAGTCCAACATGATCCAACCATCCAACTGGACAGAAAAGACAAGCGACGAGGTATGAAGTAGCTCCAGTTGCACGGTGCTGCCTCGGAATCGCCGTATCAGAATCAGGCTCCTGGTGGTGTAGGTGGTGATCAACAACCCATAAGCCTCATGAAAAATGATGAAAAATGGACATCCCAACAAGCCTCGACATGATCTGTCACAAATCTCTACAGGGTCTAATTTCACCAAAACAAGTCAGTGACAAGCAGCATATGGACATTTGAACCCCATCATATTCCTATATTCTATCCCATATCCGCATCATATCCCTTAATATCCCATACGCCCATAGTATTCAATGATTTTCCCTTTGCACCCGATGTCACGAAAAATATCCCCACCCCACAAGTCCCATCCCCTAAAATCCCATTTCTCGGTGCCACATATTCCCATTGACATCCCATTGGATGCCGAAACAGCAGGGGTCTCCCGCTGCCGAGAGGCCCAAAGCGTCCACCATCCGCGCCGACACGCGAGAGGTGACACTGGTGGAACATAAAGAACTCTTGAGCACTCCGCGGTCCTGACATCGGCCCTACTCGTGTTTGTCCAAAAACTGTCCTACCTACGACTTCAACAAACACACGCGCACACACACACATATAATTGCATGTATATGTTTCTCTTATATGTGATTTATGTTTTCAATATTTAATTATATAAACAATAAATGTATACTAATCATATACATATATAATACATACATGCGTGGAAAGAACACTCGTTGCCTCCGGAAATTATCTCAACAAATATTTAATGTATGAAGTTCTGAAGAGGAAATTGCGGTAATATAGACAAACAATGACAATATGTTTTATTATGGCTTGCTAGTCGGTAATAGTTCATTGGCCATAGTACTTGTTTGGTCTATCACTCCAGACTCACTTATGTTGACCTCACACCTAATGGGTTGGCTTTGGTCTGGACATACTATGTTATTAGAAATCCATCACTGTTTTAAAATGTTTTAGACATGTTCCCCAGATCCACCAAATTTATCAAACAAGGTTTATTGAGCCAGGATTGACATTGTCCCGTATGCCGTATGCCGTACAAAATGCTGAATGGGGGATAACAAATCTATGCGGCATCCCCAAACTAAAACAACCTTGGTCTTATTATTGTATATAGTGTTTCTCGGTATTCTTTCCACTCTTGCCACTAAAATGTCACTAAAATCCCAACTACATCGTGGTAAACTCAACGATGAACCATCCCCACTGCCACTTAAATGGCTGGTAAGAACCATCTTGGGTTTACCACATTGGTTAGCGGATTCCGGCGGCCCGCCTCCTCGAGGAAGAGCCGCAGAAACTCACTTCCCATGAGATTCGGCGGCGGACTCCCGAGGCTACGCCTCGAAGAAAACCCACGGCGGCTTTATGTGATCTGTAGCCATTTCCGCTGAATTATGGAGTTGTGGCTATACTGGCAATACTGCACCGTATGATCTATGATCTATGTGTATAATCAAACCCAAATGTATACATGCAGTCATCAGACTTGGTGGCCATTTTTCAGGGTCCTCCACTTCTCAGGCACCCCAAAAACATAATCGAGGGGCCCCACCCCGCAACGGCAAACCAGTGGGCAACCTCTGCCAAATTACAAGAGCATGGTTGACAGCTGATTCGCGGTGTTCGTAATCTTCAACTCATCATCCAGCTCGACCACCTAAGTACAGTGGAACTGGGTGCCAACCTTGAGGATCACTGAAGAATGCCGGATGTGGGGCACATTGGTGGCCCATCTAAGGACTCTGGGCCTGAAATTTTGAGAACTATTTTTCTTGGGTTTCCCAGGTGGTTTGCAGGCATTCCATCTGCATTGTAAAGTTTTTCCCCAAGGATGCAATTAAATGGCAGCATACATACATATTTCTACATCATTCATATGAAGAAGAAACCACAGCATTATGTATGTATGTGTGTATGTGTGTATGTGTGTATGTGTGTATGTATGTATGTATGTATGTATGTATGCATGTATGTATGTATGTATGCATGTATGTATGTATGTATGCATGTATGCATGTATGCATGTATGCATGTATGCATGTATGCACAGTATGCACAGTATGCACAGTATGCACAGTATGCACAGTATGTACAGTATGTACAGTATGTACAGTATGTATGTATGTATGTATGTAGGTATGTATGTAATTGTATGTATGTATGTATGTATGTAAGTATGTAAGTAGGTATGTAAGTAGGTAAGTAGGTAAGTAGGTAAGTAGGTAAGTATGTATGTATGTAAGTATGTAAGTATGTAAGCATGTAAGTATGTAAGTATGTATGTAAGTATGTAAGTATGTATGTAAGTAAGTAGGTAAGTAGGTAAGTAGGTAAGTAGGTATGTAGGTATGTAGGTATGTAGGTATGTAGGTAGGTAGGTAGGTATGTATCTATGTATCTATGTATCTATATATCTATGTATGTATGTATGTATGTATGTATCTGTGTATGTGTGTATGTGCGTATGCGTGTATGTGTGTATGTGTGTGTATGTATGTAAGTAAGTAAGTGTGTATGTAGCGCGCATGCATGCATGTATGCATTGTTTGTGTGCATTTGCAATGTGTAATGGTCACATAAAACGACACAATAATGTACATGAATAAGATATATGACAAATTTGTGCATGCAAAATAAAATGTAAACAAATCGGGGTACATCAAATATATTATAGTTATTCAATATATATATATATATGTATATACACTTGTTTGCATATAATCATACACAAATCAACATGTGCAATAATAAAAAAACTAATAAGCATATATAGATATACCATGATCATATATCTTTATATAAATATACATAATTATATGCACATTATTTTGTCTTATAATTGTGTAATTCATAGATAACACTATTGTTCAATACTAACATACATACCCTCTCGTAATCAAACATGCGCGATGGACAATTCGCCATGTACTTCGAACTTCCCACTAAAACCTCCATTCTCGCTGATTTTCCAAGGCACCGCGTCGCAGAAACCGTAGAGAAGGCTGCTCACGGCACCCAGTTCGATGGAGCGCTTCTGCAAACTCAAGCTGACCCGCACCTGTCACCAGGTCCCCGAGGTCCAATGGAGGGTTTAAAAATGTTTAAAGTGCATCTGAAATGGGGATATCTGGAGAATCTTTGGGGGATGAGTCCCCTTATCAACTATCATTCCAGTGGCGGCGCAGTGAGGTCGGTATAATTCATATATATATATACACATGTGTGTGCACAATAGATACAACACATATATATATATATACATTGACATTTAGTAAACATCCCATTTCTGAGAGTCCCATGAATACATCACATACATTCCAGGGTGGTCAACTGGGGGGTAGTTGATATGGAAGGGCAGGGATTTTGAAGTTCCAGGATGTCAAAACCTGCTATAGCCCATAGCCCCGATTGTTCTTTATGGAGCAAAAAAGCCAGTATATGATCTTGAAGTCACTGAAACACAAATGAGATATGGCGGGCAATGGAAAACTATGGAGAAAAAACATGTTCAGGTGGAATACCTTCTATACAATGTTTCAAAATATGGTACTTTCATGTAATTTCACATTACATCGCCATGTTTGATTACCGGAGAGTATGACGTGTGATAACCCGCAGACACGACCAAAATAAAAGGTGTGAACTTCACCAGAAACGGTGATATTTCAATGTGTCTTCATGAGGTAGGCCCAAAAGTGTGCTCTATTTTTGGGTGTTGGAAATAATGGCATGGTGTTAAAATGTGTTAAAAGATATTGAACAATCCGTCGCTTCAGAGTCAACCATTTGAAGGATTACCCAATATCCGGTGCGTGTTGGTTTTGGAGTCACCTAGTTCCAGTAACTCAACATGTTTCAACGATGGGATCTGGAATGGGAGCTTCCATTGTTCGTCTGGGAGAAACAAATCATCTCTAGCAAGCTGTAGCTATGGAAAATAACCATTACGAAATAGGCAAATCATCGAACTAAATGGGCTGTGTCCCATAGCTATGCCAAATAAAAACACCCAAATCATATATTGTTGGTTATACTATCCCATTACATCCCGTTTATGTCAGCAGTTTTCCTACTCAACTACCCCATGTTCTGCCTGAAATAGAGTGATTCACTAGTGACTAACCTGAAAATAGCTGTTGTCAAGCGGCCATTTGGGGATGATTCCCCATATGTAAACCATCATTCCAGTGACGTCATGACAGAGTCATGATCAACTTAATCCGGATATAATGTGGTAAACCCATGCAAACCCACTAAAAATATATATCCCTCAAATCACCATAAATGATCACAAATTGGTTGTATAAACCATACCCAAACTATAGGTTTAGTGCTTTGGGTTTTACCAAATTGACTGGTATATGGCAAATTACTAATTTTCACAAAACCACCGTGTTACTCTCCGAGATGCGTTCTCGTACATTTGATGCCGCATGGTCACCTCGATTCCGGGAATCCGCGGGGTATTCTTACCAAGTCTGTTGGGGACACCAGTGGACAATATGTCTTAGAAATGGAGCCGGGATGACAGCCGGGGAACTTAGAGACGGATAGAAATAGCAACTCCCAAACGAAATTCAGCTTTCAATGATTTTGTTTCATGGCTGCCACAATTTGGAGCTAAGTGAAGCAAACTACAAGGGAACGGCTACGAAAGTGTCACCAAATTTGACCCTGGCACCCTGGCACCGCAAAAACACTTGGATCAGGCTGAAAGTGGGTACTGCAAGGGCTACCATTGGGGTCAATGGTTAGCCACCCGTTTCAGCTGGTCACTCCATGATAGTAGTAGCTGCTTAAGAGTGATTCCGAATTTATAGATGATAACAATCCCCACTACATCATTATTCTGTATGTGTGGGGCAATCATGTATCCCTACAACCCAGCTTCATTCATCAAGATATATCAAGATCATTCGTATAACCAACACTTCATGTTACATCCTCATCGGATCCCATCGACCCATAACTCCGATGCATAGGTGCCATGCCCGCGAAGAAGACCACGAGTTCCGCCGATTGCGCCATGAACAAGTCGCCCGATTGGAATGTCCAAACACCTACGGTGTCTCCATCCATCGATCTATGAATCTATCTAAATATGTATGATATCTAAAATACTATATTTGGCATACTTATTGATGGCATATGGTGTAAAATGGTGTAAATATGTCGCCTGTAATTTTTTTGGGTTCGGTGAAGCAACCAAAGGTGGTGATCTAGAATCAAAGAAAAATCACGTGGCCAAACTCCACCCCACTGGCCGCTGACCCACTGACAACACGGGCAACCCACAGGGGTAACCAAAAACTAAATCCCAAGCAGCTCCCAAAGAAAAAAAGTAGTGAGAACCCTTCTGATCTAATGGGAGCTCCCTTCTCTCTTGAATGCGGGTGCACCTGCACTGCACGTGTACCCACCATATAAATATATATATATAGACATATATGTATATACATATATGATTCTATATGTACAATGTACAAAGAGAGAGAGAGAGAGATAGATATATAGAGATACTTATTATATCTGATTATTCATTTGTAAATATGCACATTCTTCGGGATGTGAAATATGTACAGTATGCGCATGCATGTATGTATATCACGCAGAAGAAGAGCAAGACTTTGATACTCAACTCCTTCTTAGGCAGTACAATTCACTTCCAGGTTCATGTTCCAATGTGCACAATATTGTGCAACTAGGAACGAGGAACGCGTTGGTCAAGCTCGGAGAAGCAGAATCATTGCTTGATGAGCTGTTGTTTTCAGTCATTGATTTGCTGCTCCTCCCCCGTTGCTCTCACCAAGGTGCTTTGCAAAGAGATCATCCAATGCAACGTACCTCCCAAAACTGCCAGCCACATATGCCGACAGCACAAAGCTAGAAGGAAGCGTGGGAGCAGCGTCACGAGCGACCTAAGTTCGGTAAGATGCTGCATCTTGAGATGTCTTGCTGTAGGACGACAGAAACATGATCTTAAAAAGAAAAAATGCCCCATTTACTCCCCATTTACACAATATTTATATACTATGGATATTCAAAACCATACACAAAAGAAGGAATCATACATGAATGGGTTTAGTTATGTAGTGGCATAGCAACCTATGCTTTCTACCAGCAAAAATGCCACACAAGCAATTGCACATCAAGCCATGTGCGAATTATGTTTACTGTACATGTACCAGTATTGTTATACTTTCAGCAAAACATCATTTAGATTTACATCCTGGAACAGCAACGACCCAAGCATACACACCATGACCCAAGCGACATTGTCTCTTACTGTAGATAATAGACAGCCCCCATGATCCCCCTGTATCCCCTCAACATATCATAAGCATTTTGGCCCGAGGGACACCATGGTAACATCTGCGGGTTTCGTCGAGAATAGCGGTAAAGTGCAAAGAACTTGCAGCACAATGTACCAAACATCCAGTGACCTCAGAATTGGTGGCCTCGGCACACCTGATGTAGTCCCTTGATGCTGAAAATCGTCAACCAAAGCTGATGCGGACAAGTGCTGAAAACCCTTTTTCTATGCTCATAGTTCTATGCTGAAGACATGTTCAGCAAAGTTTAAGGGAATTCAAAGTGTTTACCCTCTGGTAATTTAACATAGCTATTGACAATGACCATTTATAGTGGATTTACCAATTGAAAATGGTGATGTTCCATAGTTATGTTAGTTTACCAGAGGGTAACACTGTTGAACATGTCTGCAGCTCAACTGCACGGCCAAGCCGCTGGGGAGTCACCAGCTGTGGCCAAGAACACAGGAGCAGCAGGAGAGCATAGGCCTTGGCCCATCCCACGTGCGCCATTGAAGCAAATGGGGGACATCATTTTGAGCCTACAAAAACATATTTGGATACATGCATATATACATATATATATATAATATATATATATGTGCACATATAGAAGGGTTTCCAGTTTCCAACGGCCTTCTCCAGAAATGACAAACAGCCGTTCTCTAGTGCAATAGACAAACACCATGTTGAAAATGGTCATTTGATGGCCTTCAGTGCCCAGAGTTTGGTGTGAAAAGTTGTGGGTTTCTCATAAGGCGCATATAGGAAATGACTAACGATCTGGGGTGGGATCATGTCCTGGAAAATTGGCACGGAAAAAACGCTTGGTTGTGACAAAACTTCAACTTGTCAATTATCAACCTGCTAAACCCCGGTTACTTCATTTGCCTAGATGAATGCATATATATATATATGCACCGGTAATATTATTTAATATGTAACATGTTTTCCAAAAACTGCTTAAACAAAAACAAAAAAAAGTATTAACCACGGGAAAATAACATCTGTGTAAGTGTAAATCCAAGTTCTTCAAAACCCAGTTTGGGGTAAGCAGAATAAGTCCCAAAGAAAGTAGATTTGAATAAATTATAAACATTCACCAATCTGGTCACTATAAACCAAACAAATACAAATCACACCCCCAATATATGATAGTATATCCAGCTATATCCAACTATAACTGCTATTTTCCCTTGATGTTCTGTAATTGTATGCCATGGTCAAAACATGGTACACACGTCTGTATGGGGTATGATCATCGATCCCATAATGGAAATCCAAACGAAATGAGTACAACTTCAAATAATTCATTACAAAGCCCAAAAAATAATGACTTGACCATCCTCAAAATGATAATATGGGTATACGGTATATCCTCCAATTTCTGATGGTAGTTGGTGGTATATCCCATGTTATCCCCATGAAAATCTGAAAAATCCCAGGCACCAACAGGTTGGACAGGTCTAGGGCCTGTCCGGGCTCCGGAGGGGATGTGGAAGGAGCACCACTTCATGTTAAGCAAAAACAGGTCCACCTGCCCCAATTTTACCATGGGTGGTATAGACCATCAAACTATGGGTGGTTTATATTGCTTTACTCACATTTAGTACTCTCTCTCTCTCTCTCTCTCCCCATGTTTTTTTCTTTAGTGGGGTCTATATAATAACCTGAACTTGTTGAGGTGAACTCACCCAGGTTGGCTATAACAATTAATATCTCCAACTGCACCCCCAAGTACCAGCCTTTTAGTTATATGTTGATGGGGATTCCATGGCCTAGTTGAACCTCATCAAGTTGATACCATTACTATGTTGATAGCCAACCCTACCATCAAATACATTCCGATGGGTATTTTATGGGCTTCAACGACTGAAGACTTTACAGTAAATGGCAACATATGGTGATACACGACTTCAACGAACATGATACAACCAATAGCGGGACTGAACCAGCCAGTCCGACAGGGACGATCAAAGGCCGCCGGTGGTGCGCGAAAAAATGCTTTTTCATGTGGTCCATCTCATTCCAAACATGTAGGTGCATATTTGCAATATACACACACATTTTCATATATCTATACATATACATACACACACATGCATTTATATACATGTAACAACTGCAATAAATCATTAATGGCATATTGTTATTTTGGGATAGCTACACCTACACGTACTAATCATTGTTCGTTTGAGGTCGCAGTGAGGTTGTTATATAATTTTTCCAAATTGTTCCAGGCATGTGCACCAAAGTATAGCATAAACACATCTGACACATCTGAACGTATATGTACATATACAGTATCCACATAATATACCAGGCCTGGGGAAAGAAACAACTTGGACAATGTGCACATCGCACTTAGATGGTTATTGGATATAATCTGAGCTAAAATCAAATCTCCCAATCATGACCTTTAAATATGATACCCTATTATACCCTATTTATCTATTGGGCAATTTGGATGGTTTCAGCCTCCAACTATAGAGATGCTTCGAGGTACATTCACTCAAATATGCCAGGTGAAATGGTGCAGAAAATTCGCCAAACCAGTGCCACTCTTACCATGGCAAACGCATACCTGGCTCGCAAAAACATACAGTTCTTGCAATATAATATATTCATGAAAGAATAAGAAAAAACTGGGGTTGACTGGGTTGACCCAAAGACCTTCAAAGAACACATTCGACAAACCAGCGGTTGGTGAGGCACCGAGACTCCCCCTACAACCTGAGGGGCCAACCCAGTGGACAGCACATTGACGAACACTGCTGAAACAGAGATGACATTGCAACAAAAAGGATACACGGATACACCTTCCGAAGTCATAACAATCAATAATATCGCCACATAAATGTGAAACCATCAAGCTAGTCATAGTCTGTATGTGTTTGTTTGTTTACAACGAAATCCGCCTTCCAAAACCCTCAAGGCCCAAGGCTCTGGTTGCATCTCATGCGGAGTGTGCCAGAGGAGGTGCCACTGCACCACCAGAAGACGCAGAAAGAGGTCCACCAGCATTACCTGCCAGGGCATGTATGAATTGTATATGTTATATTATAATATGGAGGTTTCCTAAAATAGTGGTACCCCTAAATAATTCATTTTAGTAGGATTTTCCATTCTAAATCATCAATTTTTTGGGACCCCCATTTTAGGAAACCTCCATATGTGGAGACCTTACAACACGGGTGATTTCACTGGTGAGGTGATCGGGCCCCCGACGTATCCACCATGCCGCTGTTGTTGGGTAAATGGACATCATGATGCTTTTTGATTGCAGTGTCAGCTCTATCTCAAGTTGTCTAATCCCAAGTTTGTATCACATTTTGTCCTGTTTCTTCTTTGTGTTGCCATTAGTTGCTAGAATATATCCATGTCTTTCTTTCCGTGGCCTGAAAACCGGGACCTCAAACGCATGAACAATGAACATTGTTAGTCAACATTTCGGTCGAAGAACATATGGCAAAAGTATGCGCAAATATTCCCATTATATATGTTCATCATACCACCATCACTACATTCAAAATCAGAAAACCATATCTCCACCATATCCCCACCATATCCCCATGATATAGGTTTAGGGATCCCCCATTTATACATATATAAATATATATTATACCTATATATTATATACCTCTATGTGTATATATATATGTGTGTATATTCTGAATATTATCCCCCTAATTTGTCCATACTATCTCCATATCCACCACGAGCACCTGCGAACTGGACTGCAGGAGTCCTTAAATCCCGATAGAGTGGGCCGACTTGGATCATGTTTTTGGGGAATATTCAGGGGCTACCGTCTGGTGAACGTATGGAAAATCACCATTTGCAAGGGGTAAACCCGGGCTAAATCATCATAAAACATGTACATGGGCCATGGATGGCCATGGCTTCCATATGTTACATAACCAGAGGGTACTGAGTGGTTCACCTCAGACAGCGGCTGGGATACCCTGGGTATCAATGGGCTAGGTAGGGGAAATGTATGAGCAACTTGCTAGCTGGGATGAGCCATCAAGAAACCACCAAAACATGGAATGCGTATGGTGAGATATGAGAAAACTGATATGGGACTTGCCACACGAGTTTTGGGATATTCAGCTTTGGCCCAAACAGTGGGTTGAGGTACTATAGTTCAAGAAGCTGCTCATGCTTCCAAGTGGCGGCCATGCAGAGCAGTTGACGGGAACAATCGGGATATCGGTGTCACAGGGCTGCAATAACATCCACTAACAACTGCAAAAGCTATAAAGACACTTGAGAGTGTAAACTTTCAGGAGTCACATTATTTGGTCCCTAATAAACCTGAAAAAACTTGAGGGGCACTGGGGCACTGAAGTCTATCACCTGGGTTGCATCGTTCACCCCAATCGGGTCGTGGCACAACTTCCCGCTGCAACTGAGCCTCTGCAAAGGGTGCGCTCGAAGAAGCGGGTGGCTCAGATCTCCGACTTCTGACATTCCTTCCAGCAAATTCTGGCGGCTTTGTCCATTCAAAAGCTGATTTTTTCTTGCGCCAGCGTGGATAGTACCCCCACCCCAGTCAGAATCACAAACATTGATTCATTGATGAAAATGGACCAACTGAACACTTCAACAAAAAAAACTGACACAAAACCAATACTAACAGCGATACTACTGGAATCATCATCATCATCATCATCATCATCAAGCGACAATTACTCCATAAGCTATACCATCCCTACATGGGACTAGATCCACCACCAGTCAGACCCCACTCCTGGACATTGCCTATGAGCTGTCGCAAACGCTTGAAGAGATCCGACCAATGACTCCTGGTGAAGGGGGCCCAGCTTGCAGCTCACGACTACAAGGAGGCCAACAAGTCACCAAGTACCCCCAACATGGTGGATTTAACTGGAAAACATATGAAAACATATGAAAAAAAATACTTAGGGGTAAATAATGGGGAAGTAACCAACTAATCAACAAAAATTGGTATACTCCCATTCCCCTATCATGTTACACACCCCACACTGTATACGTAAGCAAAAGTGTCCCAAATATTTGTAAATCCCCTACTGAACCATGGTTTCTGGGAGGTGTTGAATATTAGGAAGGGATTATACAATATGAAATTATGAGGCAACTCTATAATGGCCTACATGTAAGCCAGGAAAAACATGTCTATCTTTGGGGGCCCCCTCTGGCAAGAATCCTTGAGGAAAACTTGCCGCGTTACATTCAGTTGATATGGGTTAGCAATGGTGACATGGACCCTTCTAAGAAGGTGACATGGACCCTTCTAAGAAGAATCACAAGGGTGACTAGGAACCTATAACCTCGGGTGCGGACATCTACTCTGGTGATGTCTCAACATATCTGAACTATCTGAACTAACCATGGTTGATTCATGTCGGCTTCAATCATGTGGTGATATAGCTAACTTAAGACACCACATATACATCTGATTACATATGTATAGACATGATACATGATGACACGGCGCAAAAATCAATCCCATGGAACTTCAGGCCTAACTTTCAGCCCAAGTTGAACGAGTTGGGACAGCAACTTCAAAGCAGTAAGGAACTGCAGAATGTAGATGCCTCAACGGCCAGCGGCTTGTAACGTGGAAAAATGTGGTAAATCTTACAATAACCTGCCATTGTTCTAATGGTTTATAATGGATAATGTGTTGTAGTTCCTATATAGTTTAATAGCAATATTCAAATATGTTTTTTTGCTGGGTCTAGCACATTGCTTAGTTGGGATGACGCGAAACATCAATGAAGCATTGCCTGAATGTCCCCACCTTTCCACGGTTGCTATGGGCTGCCTCCAAGTCGCATATCAGAATGACGTTCTCAAGGTCCATCGCGGGTGGACAGGGCACGTAAAAACTCGAGCCAACTTAGGGTCTGCGCAAGGAACCCCACGAAAGGGCCATGTATTTACGTACCAAACACTCATACCTAGTCATACCTATGGATACAGCATCGCATTCAATTTTGTTTCTATTTCGTTGTTGCCAATACGCACATGTAGCTCGTGGGCATGGTTTAGGAACAATCTAGACTGGACTGAAAGCCCACCCAAAGACCTTCAATGGGGAATGTTTCACCATAACAACTCAAAGACTGGCTGATACAGACTGAAGACTATGTTAATATATTTAATATATATATATATATATATATTTATTATAATACAACTTAAAAAACATACAGTACAATTTAGAATATAAAATATGGTTGATATACATATATATATATATTAAAAACACAATTTACTATAAACAAAATTCTATATTACAAACATAATGCATTTCAATATATATAAATAAATATTGGGCTATAAACATAGAAAAAATATATATATATATACAATTAATACATGTATATATATATATATATATTCTTGATGAACCAATGAATAATATACAAATATAAAAACATCAAAATGTGTAAATAAATATAAATAAATATATATATATATAAACAGTTTAGCTAAATAACGCACATTGTATATGTATATAAAATAAAAACACATTATACATAACAAAATATAAACTAAAGCATGAAGAATATAACATGTATAATCACTGAAAAACATAAAGGTAATAGACATATGTATATAAACATCAACAACTATCAGCAAACAAATAAAATATAGTAATATAAGACAAGCAACAAAAAACTGTAATGCATTATTAAAACAAAAATGCACTATATCGACGGACTGAAACTTAGAATGCGCGCCAGGTTTCCAAATTTCCCTTTTTCGTACACTTAGAATGCGGCGCAGCCCCGGGCGGCGACCAGACAGTTAGAATGCTGACCCAAAATGTT
>Ga0126342_10007381_pt1 | contig 19614 bp, 17 predicted proteins | sample Cyp1metagenome_FD_92528 | JGI IMG/M metagenome (GOLD analysis project Ga0126342, IMG submission 92528) | Coral microbial communities from Lord Howe Island, Old Settlement Bay, Australia - Cyphastrea 1 metagenome | ecosystem: Host-associated > Invertebrates > Cnidaria > Coral ... | reverse complement strand
TTTTGTTTTCCCGATGTTTTTTTGATTTTGGGTCGGCGGTCAATTGTGTTTCTATGGGGCCTTCCCCAAAGTGCCTTAAGATATTGTATTGTTATGACTATATACGAAGAAGACAAAAATGGACTACTAAAAATACGCATTTTATGCTGCAAATAACAATACAAATGACACATTGGGGGGTCGTAGGGGGGGGGTGACCATATATATATATACATGGGTACAATTCCCCACACGTGTGTATATATATATATATCATATGTTACGTTCAGATCTATGCAAGTATAGCGCAGATACCCAATCCCTACATATGTTTGTAATTTGAAAGCTGTTGATTTTAGCCCTGTCCCCAAACATGGTTCATTAATCTTCCCATCAACATAGGTGTAATCTCCCTGGTGTCAAAAGCCTGTTAGAATAGTCCGAAAATGAGTTTTAAAGGGAAAATTGTTCACCATATTTCAGGCCAAAAAACATGACAAAACATGACAAAACCATACAAAACCATACAAAACCAAGGGATTCCCCTACAAAAACTCTCGCGCAGAGGCTTGCCTTGCAGCGTTAAAGATTCTCCAACTGGATGCATCTTCAGGCGACTCTGAATGCGGATTGAAACCTTTAGATCCTTATGGATTAATGGGATTTTAATGGATTGAATGAGATTTGAAGAGGGTTTAGTGGGACTTGGGATGAACTTCTTGGGATATCATGATGATATTTTTTGGTGTAATAGAGTTATGGAAAACATAAAAACGGGATGATTTACCATATTCAATATTCAACATGTGGACACATGGTGATACAATGTGGATATAATGGAACCAACTAACCAACAATATCTGACTATAAGGGGTTTGGTCCGAAAATGGGGGACCCCAAAATTCGCAGGACGCACGTGGAGATGGATAGGGATCAATGGTGATTTTCATGGCAATTTAACATATTTAACCATCAAACATGCGGATATGATGGGATATACACCTCTAAATACCCTCTGGTAAACTAACATAACTATGGAAAATCACCATTTTCAATGGGAAAACTCACTATAAATGCCCATGTTCAATAGTTATGTTAGTTTACCAGAGGGCACATGTAAATACAATATTTGCTTGGACGAAAACCCCTGTAAAACCAGCTATGTGGGGTTCACCAGTTCACCAGGGCACTGGCGTCTTGACCCATTTTTTTCCATGTGGCTATGGCTCCTTCAATGGCTCCAATATGGGAAAATCAAAAAAAAACATGGAAATTCATGGAAAATCATGGAAAATCATCCAAGACTCAAGACCTATTTTCCAGTTTTTGCAGATGAAGACAAGCTATTCCGGTATGTCCAGAATCAACCAATTCCGGAGATCAAGACACAAACACCCATTTTAGAAACTCTGGTGGTATGTAATTTAATATGTATTGGCTCAGAAGTATGGGATGTGTATTGGTATGGCTCCAATTTTCCTCAAGTTTGTTCGTAATTCGTAGAAACCAGATGAACTGCTCTTTTTGCTGAGTGGAACAAACTAGTAAAAAACCATCCCCGATGTATTGGCTGCATTTCTTGGGCATCTCTTGAGGTGACGATCTCATTCAGCTCGCTGAAGCGTTGGGCCGGGAGCTACAAGGTGCGAGATCAATAGTTGGAGGTCTAAACCTATGACCAGGAATGGCTGAAAATGAGTGTTTATTTCAATGGATTGGAGTAAGGGAAAATTTACAGGAAAGCCCCATATTTAATGGGAAAATCTATGGTTTCCTGTAAATTTTCCCTTAAACCAATCCATTGATTATTAATTTTTCCCGTTATTTAGTGCAACGATTTTTTTCCGCGTTCCCTGTAATCCAACATGACGTCACCAGAATGATGTCAGTGGGTTAACTGGATGGGGAGCTTGGTAACCAATCTTTTGCGAAAAACATTGGTTTAGTTTGGAAAAACTATAATACTATGGTTTATAAGTCCAATAACATCCAATAACTATGGTTTATAGGTGATATAATGTGATATATCTATAATTAATGGGATTATAATCTGGTTGGTGGTTTCAAACATTTTATTTATTTTCCATGTCATATATGGGATGTCATCCTTCCCAACTGACTTTCATATTTTTCAAGATGGTTAAAACATGTTAAAACCACCAACCAGATTTTTTTTTTCTGCTAACCAGCTGAAGATTTATGGTTGGGTTCTCTGAGATTCGCTTATGCCATGCATATGCATATTTGAATACATGGCTATGTTTCAAAATCCTAAGCCTGCAGTTCACAGCAAAATGGCCCCAGTTTCAGGTTGGTGTTTTCTTACAATTCAGTTAGGAAGGTGGCAATGTGAAAAGCATCCGTATTTTCTTCCCATTAACCACCCTTCGAAGGTAATGAGAAACTGTGTTTATATTTCCATATATGTCCAAACTCTACAAAACTGTAGTTTTCATTTGTGGTGACATAGTTTGTTTATTATACATGTACTGGGTACTGTTTTTCGCAGGGTGTGTATAAAAACCTTCAAACCATTTCAAACCCATACATCATGCCCGGATGCACCGTAAATTACCGTAATGAGTTTCTTGGTTGGGTTCAAATCCTGTTGGTTTCCGCAACGTTTCCGCGTTCCTGACAGGCGATGCATCCAGCGACGCATTCAATTCCTTGGATTGAAAAAAACGGGCCGCCGGGGACGGCTGGGAGCGCCATTCTCCACCATTGCAGAAGTGCCGAGACCAAAGAGCCTTCAACTAGGAAAAGGGGATTGTCTGAACATAGGGTACCCCATTCCATCCATTGGTTCATCAATGTTAATCATCATTGTCCCAACATAAAAATTGCTATTTGGGGATATATACTCCATTTTTAGACAACTGGGATATGAAGTGAATAAGTGAAGTGATACTACAAGAATGGTGTTCCATTGAGTCTGGTCCTTGATGCGGCATGATGAACTAACACGCGCTGGGTATGATCACCCACTTCCACGGTGTTCCCAATCCCGAACAAATGTGGTCTGAAAATAGCGTTCATCCTCAAAATGTCATGGTTTTCGCATCATTTCCCCATTAAAATCGCCAGAAATCCGGATATCCACCCACCATTTTTGGGGCAAACCCAACTTCAGTTAAGCTACGACGTCAGTGAATCATTTGATTTTCCATCCGGTAATCAAACATAGCAATAGAACATGTCCTATAAATGGAGTTGTTAAGGGAAAAACATCTATAAGTGGTGACTTTTCCATTGCCAAGTTTGATTACCGGAGAGTATATCATCTTATCTCCTTATATATTTGATATTGTTGAACCGCCATTCTTGGAGCATCATTCGCCACCAATTGAAGCCTTGGAGTCTTAGAGTGTCTTTTCAGTATCTATATCCCAGATATTATATGATGCAGCATAATTTGTAATTCTTCACTGGCAAATCCATTCTTCAATATTCCGTCTGACTAGCAGAAAAAAAAACATGAAATCAATATTTATCATTCAAAATACATATTCCAACTAGAACAACTTAATGAATCCATGCTTTGAATCACGTAAAAAAGAACATGACAAGCCGAACACTCCACGAAATCTTACTAATTCATTTCAAACAAATCGGATGGGTCTAATAATTACTCTTGAGACTCGGGAAAATCTACAAAAACCCATCATAACCCATCAGTGGATCCATTGTTCACGGCCAAAAAACACGGGTTTTTCCGGTGGATTTTGCCCAGAAGCCAGGTTCTGGTGCCGCTATGCCGTGGTCCGGGAACTGCCGCCTGGCGAAGATCTGCCATTTTTTCGGAAACAAATCGGGATGTAAGCAACAAACATGGAGATTGAATGGTGATTGATGGGATTTTGTGGGATTTAATGGTGATTGAATGGGATTTAGTGGGATTGAATGGAGATTGAATGGTGATTGAATGGGATTTAGTGGGATTTAATGGTGATTGAATGGGATTTAGTGGGATTTAATGGTGATTGAATGGTGATTGAATGGGATTTAGTGGGATTTAATGGTGATTGAATGGTGATTGAATGGTGATTGAATGGGATTTAGTGGGATTTAATGGTGATTGAATGGGATTTAGTGGGATTTCATGGTGATTGAAATGGATTTAGATGGATTTAGTGGGATTTAATGATGATTGAATGGGCTTTAGATGGATTTAGTGGGATTTAATAGTGATTGAATGTGATTTAGTGGGATTTAATGGTGATTTAATAGTGATTGAATGTGATTTAGATGGATTTAGTGGGATTTAATAGTGATTGAATGTGATTTAGTGGGATTTAATGGTGATTGAATGTGATTTAGATGGATTTAGTGGTGATTGAATGGGATTTAGATGGATTTAGTGGGATTTAATGGTGATTGAATGGGATTTAGATGGATTTAGTGGGATTTAATGGTGATTGAATGGCGATTGAATGGGATTTTATGTTGATTTAACAAGATTTGACATGATTTAGCCAACAAACACGGTGATAAAGTGGGCTAAACTTTTTGGAACAATGAAGTCTTTCTTCGACTGCGCCGGCTGCGCCGACTAAACTTGCGAGTGCCGTTCGTTCGAAAGGGCGGTAAACATGGTAATCCATTGCGAATATTTGGAGATAATTCGGATATTGGATAATGCAATGATTGTAATGGGGATATGATGGGGTGAACCGGGAATGATATATATATATGATATTATTTGGGAAATGTGTGGTGACCTCAAGTAATTTACACAGCTATGTGGAGTTTGGAAAAAATGCTGTATATACTTCGAGTGATCCCCCCTGAGCCTGACAAATTATTCTGACATAGTTTCTGACATATGATCTGGATAAGGTATATTTATATCCCCTCAAGTACTTAGGGTCTGGAATGGGTAGACCTCCAGGACTCCTGTAGCTATATAGGGTCTTTTTTACTGTCAGACTCAAAGTAGACCCTTCTGATTATGTGTATTCCAGACCCTGTGTTGCCCCTGTTAACACGGTTTATGTTCCCGAAACGGAAGCCTAAAATGTCTAAAGATTGTTTCCCGAAATGGAAGCCTAAAATGTCTAAAAAATGGTTCCTTGCCGCTTCCGTTGACTGAAAGGTTTTGCAGGTGTGGAAGAGTGTAGACATGTATAGACCGACCCTAAAAGTGATATGTAACATGATCCCATTCAAGACGCCATGCTAGACCAGCATGATATGGCAGCCATGAATTTATGTTCATCTAAGCATTTCAGAGTTGACCTTGCCGTCCACTAATAGTCAAATAAGAAGATTACATGAAACCCGCAGGTAACTCAGCAGCTCCTAAAAAGACTTGGGTTTTAGGCTCTGAAATGTAAAATCCAAGGACCCTGCCAAGTAGCTGAGAGTGTGTGTATGTGTATTTATATATATATATATGTGTTTATTCATTCTGACATTCTATCTGGTCAAAGGAAATTTAGTTAGAAAACTTCCGAGTTACGGACAATTGTCATGGTTAGCATTCCCAGCATCATGTCAACCACATCATCATGTCAACCAACCAGCATCAAGTATATTGGGAAGTGTATAACAGTTCGAGAACTTGTGAGTTCACTGGTGAGAGCGTCGTGCGCGAAACCCTGTGTTTTTTTTCGGGTATTGTGGCTCCTGGAGACGCCGAAGCAGGTTCTCTGTTTCCCCAGGTTCGGGGCTCGATCTGGGAAAGTTGTCGGCAAAAAGCGCACAGGATTTTAGTGATAGCTCGGTTTCCACTTCAACATGTTAAAAAAACTCAGGTGCGCGGGCGCGAAGCACTTTTGGAAGATGAGGTCGGCAAAATGTGAATGAGACTGTAGCGAGAGCTCGATTTGCACCTCAGAATTGCCACAAAACTGAGGGGACCGGAGCACTTTTGAGAGATGAAGTTGGCAAAGTGCGCACGAGACTCTAGCGAGAGCACGATTTACATGTCATCATCATCATCATCATCCTCATCATCATCATCATCATCCTCATCATCATCATCATCATCGTCATCATCGTCATCATCGCCATCGCCATCGTCATCGCCATCGTCACCGTCATCGTCATCATCATCATCACCACCATCATCATCATCATCTCCACACCTTTCTCAACCACGTCTTTCTCAACCACGTCTTTCTTTCGTTGCAATCTTCATCTCATCGCTTTCCATCTCAAAAGCAGTTCCTATAAGATCTATAAGCAAACCTTTTCCTATAGTCATTTCCTTTTATTAAAACTTCTGCCTCGGCGCGTGCCGGGCACTACTGGCATTCTATTTGGCATTCTTTCTGGCATATACTCTGACATGCCTTCTGGCGTTCGATCTGGCATCATTCTATCTGGCATCATTTCTGGCGCCTATTCTGACATTCTACCTGGCACCCTCAGTGCCACTGAGCGAGAGCCAGTTGAGCTCTGGTGCTCGCGATTGCGGAGTGCCCACTGAGCTCCGGCGCTCGCCGTTGAGGTCCGGCAGTGCCCACTGAGATCTGGAGCTCACAGTTGGCGCGGAGGCAGGCAAGAGGCAGAGGCGGGCAAGAGAAGAGGGCAGGCTAGCTCTGATAAAGTCTAGAGACCCTCACCTGGCAGGTGTGGAAAAAGGGCATCGGATGGACCCGCGAGCGGCTGGCAATTTTTAAGGGGCTTTGACGAACCAAAAAGCCAACAACCATGCACTGTAATGTTCATGAACAGCTAACAACAACCCATACGTTTTGGGGGAGGGCAAGTACACCTCTCATATCATGTGCATACACACACACATATATATATATGTATAGAGAGAGAGAGAGAAAAAAAAAAAATGTATATTTTAGATATGGATACTGGATATGGAATGGTAATGCATGGTATGGATATATTGTCTGTTTAGTATCCCTAAAAAATCACTCCATCCCTAGCATTGTTTTTCAGCCGCGCGAAATTTTCGCGAGGCCTATGAGATGCTTCATCTGTCGCCGGGAGGGCGCAGCACACCTTGAGGAGCTGTCCGGTGCACCCAGGATAGATACGCAGTTGGGGCGGAAAAAATATTGGTTGGTTACAATCCATGTGCATTGGGCAATTAAAATCCATGGCTAATGCATGTATAACCAACTATTTTTTAATGGTAAAATCCATGTATAACCCATGTATTGGGCAATGATTTATATAGTTAGTTTTAGTTATATACTGTAGTTGGGCTAATATATTGGGTAGACTCCATGTATAACCCTAACGCCTGGTACAAATTGTTTTTGAATATATATATATACTGTATATATATATGTGAAATTATATATCATAGATGGTTATGAATCAGTTGATTGTTATATAGATGTTATATAGTGATTTGGGGCAAAATTAGGTAACCCCATAAGTTTGTATATGGTATCCCTATGATTACGGTTGATCCACTTGTGAGTGGGTTTATAATTTATATTCCACCAAGTAGGATCAATCACCACATAATAGAGACACATATTTAAAAATCACAATATAGCAGCAAATCGGAGTTGTGACAGAATGGGAATATCATCAACAGAAATGAGGATTGCATCAACCAAGGTGAGTACAAAGAGAAATGGAGAATCAAACAAGAAAAATGCCTGTTTGTGCCAGTTTGTGCCAGCAAAAAATATGTTGACAAACAGGGATGGGGAATTCAATCAACACAAAATGCAAGCACTGGTGTGTATATATATATAGTTGGGCATTCGGTAGAAACATTGGAGTATATCAATTGCTATTGCGGCTAATTGTAAATGAATACATGCAGTCATCAAACATTTTGGACACGACCATAAACGCAGCAAATAGTTGAATGAAAAATGCCAAACAACTACAGGTCAAGTCAACAAAACATAGCAAAACTGGTGAGGCGATCCGACTGGTATGAAATCAAACCAAAACTGAGTTCTACGACAGAAAAAAAACATGAAGAGTGCTGGCATGGCTGATGTTTGGACACCCATCTGAAAACAGTTTGCCCGGTTTTCCATTTTTTTCCCAACGAGAATTGGCCCCATCCTGAGTAGAGAGTTGACGAAGCCATCTGTCAACTACTCATTTGAGTCTTGCAAACTCCCGACTGCTGTTGTGAACACCAGTTTGTTGACTATTTACAATACAAAACCATATAATTATCCATGTGGCTCATGTTAGTTGTTGGCTATGCAAGGTTTGGAATTGGTTCCATTCATGTTACTGGAAATCATTTCGCCAAATTTATATGATCCAAATTGAACTATATAAAAAAATACACATGGAAATCCCAGAAAAAAATCCATTAAAGTTCCCATTAAAGTTCCCTAATCCCTATCCGGTTAGAGGGAAACGTAGGGCTGGGAAATCCCCTCTCTGGTTTTGTTGGTTTGGGAGATGTTGGGAGAATCATCGAACTATTGCTGGTGGGATTTTCATCAGCCATGGCAATGATGACACCAGAGGGTGTTTCTAATATTGATATAATGTTGGTGGTGACTGGAACCATGGAATTTTCCTGGTTAATCTATGGTTAATCTATGGTTAATAATGGTTAATAATGGTTAATCATTGGAATAACAATATATCTGGTTGGTGGTTTGGAACCATGGAATTTTATGACTTTCCAGAAACAGTTGGGAATTTCATAATCCTAACTGACGAACTCCATCATTTTTCAGAGGGGTAGGTATACCACCAACCAGTGATTTAATGTTGGAAATCCCATATTCGAACAGAAAAAAACATATGAATCCCATATTCTATTCCCCTATAAACATCCAATTCAAATCCTTCAAATCCCATTGAATAAAATTCCATGCACCCCCAATGGTTCCTTATTTGTGGCTTCGTTTAGGGTCCTCAAGCGCTAAGGATAGGTGAGCGCGCCGCCATTCCCAGCACCGTTCACGGCTTGTCGCTCGGGGCCCAAGCCAAAAACACGGCGGCGAACAGATTTTTCGTGACCCCCAGGAAGATGCGCCATAAAGTGACACGACACGTTGCTATCCCCATGTTTGGAAGGACAAATCTCAATCCTGGTGAGTATGGAATATGTGGAATATGGAAATCCAAAGAGGTACATCTAATGGTTTGACAAACAAATACCATGAAATCTTAAGGATTCTGGGAGTTCACATTCTTGTTTGACCTACCCAAATACCAAGTGTCTATCAAAAGCCCCTGTGAAACCAGGAGTGAAAAGATGCGCACAAGCGTCCAAATTTTGGTCAGGTTCCTGAATGAGAAACCAACTCTTAAGAAAAACAAACAAAGGGTTGCTTCAATTCAACTTCATCCTCATGTGTTGTCATGGGTCAAAATTGGAGCAAACATATCATGGTTGTTAATTCATTACGCAGAATGACTAGATATTCCCCCAAATTGATGGCATACCACGAAACAAATACCAATTTATGGGTGCGCGCCGCCCTATTTCTGAGCCAAAATCCATGGCAATCCCCAAAAAGATGCCGAAATATGTTGCGGCCCTGTTGACTTCCATGTATACCCCAGTTTAATGCGTTCAGGACCAGCAAATTCCACAAAAGCATTGAGATTTGATATACAAACAATACATATATATACTGTATATATAATTATATATATATTATACTGTATATATCTCGCTAAAGTAATGATTCATGTTCTGCCTCGCTGACTACCCTAATTTTCTTTCGGCATTTTTTTCTCCGAGGGCATCAAATTGCCACATTTTGCTTTATGAACAGTTTTGGCAGTGAAACCATATGGACAAACTTAAATGCCAGAGTAATTGTACATGTTTATGGTCATTATATTTGTGGCAATGATTGTCAAATGATCCATAATCACTAGTAATAATTATCCCATTCCCCCATTCCCACCCATTCCCTACTAAGCACCAGTAAGTTGTGAAATGATGTTCCAAATCACCACGAAAATATGATGTCCGAAATTTCCTGACATAAAAGTGGTTGATATGCCTATGTCATAAAGTCCGTATATCCCCAGATAGAACAGTGTCTGATCACTATTCCAAGAGTGATGTACCAACTTCCATCTTTTTGGGCAACCATAAACAGGTTCAAATCATTTCAAATCTAAGTTATACCCTCTGGTAAATTAACATAGACCCTGAAAACCCCCAATTTTTAGTGGAAACTAGTCTTTCAACCCCTGTCTGCCAGGGTCTATGTTAATTTACTGGAAGGTAGATGATATAATATGATATAATGTCATGATATATCTACATAGTCTCTATATCTATATTTTCTATGTTCACATTTTATAAACTCAGTACCCTTCGCCGCTAAAGAGCGCAGGACTTGGCTCAAGGAATACTCCTTCGTGGTCGAGCTCTGTAGCCTGGCGCAACTGGAAATGTGCGCGGCAAATACCCCAGAAAAGTAGGAATTTGCCTAGCAAAGATATTGGTACCTTATAATTTGTATCATGTTTATATCCAGTGTGCTTTTAGAACAGATAAATTAATTTTTGTTCATGTATTTATGATTATATTATTTATAGTATATACGTTTTTTGTCATTTAGTTATGGAAATCCAATGGATGTCCCAAAAAACAGATCTACACGTCGCAGATGTTCTGTAAGATCATTTACTGGAGGGGAATCTGGAGATCATCAAACAGTTTTTATATGTTTCTTATCCTACCTCTGGGAGAACATATGATGTTTGTAGCTAGTGGTCAGGTCAATGCGGGATCATCCAATCCCATCCCCAATGGTTTTTCGCATCGATACAAAAAAAAAAAGCGACACCTCTACGGGCACCCCCGATGAATCCCTGGTGGCCCTGGATCTATGAAGAAACCAATGATTTTTTTCAATGAATCGTACTCAATGCGCCCAAATTCGTACTCAATTGCAGAGCTTCAGTTGTTCATGTTGTTCGTATCCCCAATGGGTTAAACATGGTTAAACATGATTAAACACATCCTCCCTTTCCCATCTCCCCAGAAAAGATGGGATGGTCGTAGATCAGAAAAGCGGCCAATAATCACCTGTCCATTCTGGCGTGCCTGTCAGAGCCAGGCCCGAAATGGACCGTTGGACCTGTGTTGATATTTGCCGGTCAATATATCCCCATTAGATATATATATATACAAATAATAAGTATATATACATTGCATATATATATATTTGATATTATATATGAATACCTCTAGATATCCCCATTCTTTTTTTTCATGTCCCATTTGCTTTGGATCTTCTGGGATATTCTGATGTTCGGCGGTCCATCCTGGCGCATTCCAGGTTTACAGAATGGATCGATAATTCATGAAAACCTGGATGGATAATAGAATAATCATATTCTAGAATGGTAAGAATAATATAGAATAATATCATTATATAGAATAATAATCATTATATATCATTATTATAATCTATACTTTAATAATGATAGATTCTGATTATTATAATGATATATAATGATATAATATATCACATAATAATCTATATTTCACATCACATAATGATAGACACCCACTTTTTTTTCGATCTCATAGATTCTGATGGGTGTCTGATGGGTGAAATTGGTGAAATCACCATGGATTCTCATGATGTACCAATGGTAGTGGAATACGAATATTAAGTAGAATTAGTAGAATATAGTACTAATGGTAACTGTATTGAATTGCAATATATATTGCTATATATATATTGCTATAATATATATATATATATATTGCTATATATACATATAGATATTCTAATGAGTATTTGTAATATGGTATGTCAAAACATTTATACTTAACCAATATGTAATGCACCATTTATCCAATCAATGCTCTATCGGGGCGGCCCTTTTGTTTTTCACAAAACTGAGGCGGTACTCTGTGTCAGCTGGAGCGCATCTCCTTAAAGGCCAGACACACTATCATATGGTCATATGGTATATTAATGGTGTATTAATGGATAAAGGACCTAAGGAATCCTAAGAATTTCACTGGTGAATGATTGTAATTTCATGCTTGGTACGACTGTGATGTGGTACATCCACCCCGAATCATAAGTAGCGAACGGTTCACCCCACTAGTGAGTTGTACAATCCTCCTTATCTCACTGACAAAACCAGGGTGAACTAATCTACCCAACATTTGGTGGGATGAGCCATCAAGTACATATGAGAATATTTTTTGACGACCTTAGAGGTTGGTGAATGATCATGATTTACCCAGGTATGAAAGGACATCTATACATAGGTTGATTAAAACAATGATGATTTTGAATGTGTATGAAAGGGTAGAAACCCAGCTGTATACCCCCAGTTGTGGCCAATAGCGGTGAGATGATGATCAAGCACAGGATTTGGGGCTACTCAGGCACACCCAATTGTATGAGTACAGACATGTACTACGTTTGGATATGATTACAAATAATGATGTTAATGCGAAACAGACGATATGCTCCGTTATACGGAGACGCATACGACGATATGCTCCGTTATACACCCCGGGCATGTAATGTCATGATCGTCATATCAGTTGATTTACTTCTGAACTCAGTGGGGGGAGAAGATGAATATTGCATAATACTGTTGCTTCAACCACCTCTAACTATGTATCCAATCTTGTGCTTCACAGTGTAAGAAACGCTTGGTTCCATGGGCCGATCTGATCTGGAAACCTTTGGATCTGTTGTTCTTCCAAGTTAAACAGCACAATAATGTGGTTCAAACAACAATAAACCATCCCCAACATCATAAATGTGTGGTATAAATCGGTATAAACCATCAAAAATGGGCATATTATAGCATCTAGAATGCGCATGCAGTATATTCTTGGAAGTCGAGCCGAGCCTGGCCCATCGGGGGCGACCATTGGGATTGATCATGATGAATGCTTGGTGGTTCATTCCAAAAAATACGGGGAAAAATGGTGTGTACTATACACTGGTTGGTGGTTTGGAACATGTTTTCCCATATATTGGGAATAATAATACCAACTGACTTTCATATTTTTCAGAGGGATAGGTATACCACCAACCAGGTAATATACATATCACCAATACAAGTGGCTTGGTGGTTTCAATCGTGGGTCTTATTTTTCCATGCCCTGGGATGCCACCGTTTTTCGCAGATCCACAGGAATGGCAAGCTGTGTTGGCAGAACAGCAGGAGGGAAGGCCAGCTGATGGATCAGTCGGCTGTGGCGCTGCCTTTGCAGACTGATCACCTTCGGTTGACCCGTTGTCATATGCGAACATATGTGAACTGGGTTGTAAGATGTTGTAAGCCTTAACGGATCTCCTAGTCTTATATCATGGTATATCCCTTAATGATGTGGTTTCACCAGTTCCAAGTGTCTCAATGTCAAGGCCGTTCAAAAGCCCAAAAGTCAAGTATCATCTCCACGTCGCACAAATCTGTACAGCGGTGGCATGTTCATGGAAATGCAAGATCGGCTCACTTGAAAAAACGAGTACCCCAAATCCCGTTTTACAGCTGTTCCGGTGCTTTTTTTGCGGACGGTTTTGTTCGAGGAAGTTCACCTACGTTTCGTTCGGCCTCTTCGACAAAACGACTCCCAGCATGTGGCATTTCTGTGAAGACTTCGAGGTGCGGAGTTCGGAAGGCAAGATGGGATACCTGGGATATTATTTGAGTGTTAAGATGACGATATATTAACCGCTGGTAAACCAACATAACTATGGAAAACCACCATTGTTTAGGTAAATCAACTATAATAAATTGCATTTTTTTTGAAAATCCATGTTAGTTTACCAGCAGGTATGTATAATTCATTATAATTCTATGTCCAATGTGTCTTCTCATTTATATTCATTTATCACGTGTGTGTGCATCAATTAATGTACCATATGTATTTTAATATGCATATTAAAAAGGTATCATATCTATTTATCCTTTGTATCAATATGTACCATATGCATTTATCCTTCAGGATGTGTGCATCAATATGGATTTGCGAAGGTATCCACATCATTTCTCGGATGCTCTGAGCAGTGTCTCAGTGCTAGGTTGAACTGGTTGAACCACCCCATGACAGAAGCATCTCCATATGGGGCTTTCCATAAGTGGGGGGGTACCCTAAAAATGGATGGTTTATATGGGAAAAGCCAAAGCCTATGAAAATGGATGAGTTGGGGTAGCCCCATGTCAGGAAACCTTCATATATTGGGATATCATGGGACCTTATTGGAATATATAACCAACTATGTATATGTATTATTATGTATTAGTATGTTGATGTATGTTGTTCCAAGAATTTGAACATGCTTTGAATCGACACAAAATCTGACCAGATGTCAATATCAGATGAGATCCCATCATATGCCCATGACATCATAATATTCCCATCGGATACTACTGGATTAACATGTACCCTCTGGCTATGACTAACAGTTCGCCATGGAAAGATCCACCCATGTTTAATAGGTAAACCATCTATAAATGGGCCATCTATACCATGGCTATGTTAAATAATCCCATTTTTTTGTTCAGCCTACTGTAATTTGGCCCATGGCTATGGAAAGTGGCCCATGTGTAGATGATTTACCTACTGAAAACGATAATTTTCCACAGCTATGCTAAATTACCAGAGAGTAAATCCCCTATGGTGATTTCCCATGGGGGTACACCTTATCATCCATTCTAAATCATTCTAAGAGGATTGTCCAATATTAGATGGTGGATGTTCCATTATAAACCATGGATAATCCATTCTAATAGGATTTTCCATGGATGTTCCATTATAAACCATCCAACTTTTTTCGGATCCGCCATAGAATCCACATATCTTGATGCCGGCTGAAGGTGCCGACTATCGCAGGGGTCGAGGTGCAGGCAAAGGATGTTCCTTGGTGCTGCCTCATTGAACGTTAACCATGGGATTTACAAACTTATATAAAAAATATAGACAATTACTAGTAAAATCGATTAGACATGGGGATTCAAATATATATATATATATGATTTTTGATCATTTTTGTTGGCTTAGTCGGCTTGCGTCACTAACATGTCACAAAACCGGAGTCTTTATGGTATCTCGACTTCCTTCGTGGGGGTCAACGGACAAAGATAACAGGGAGTCACCACCCAACCCCCGATTGTGGACTCGCAGGATCAATGGAATGGATGTTCAATGATGTTCATATATGAATATTTTATGAATCCCTGAGAAAACACACGTTCGTTCGTGTCAAATAAGGTGAAATAAACTCCCAAGACATCGCCCCATCTCCAAACATGAATAATTATGGTGAGAACTAGCTTTTTCAGACTCCCTTGGACTGAATGATAGTGGTTTTCTAGATTCCTGGTTGGCAAATAGTTCATAAGTGCGGGAATTTTGACACAATATGACAGCAAGATAATATTTAGCATAGCTATGGAAAATCACCATTCTTCATAGGTAAATTATCTATAAATGGTCCACTGGCCTTAGTTATGTCAGTTTAATTACTGGAGGGTGTACGATTGTATATGTATGTATCTGCGCAATCGATATGATATAATATCGATATACGAGTAGTGTCCAAATCCCATGGGTTTATTGTGAATATTTGGAGTTCCACTAAGCCACAGAAAAGGGATCATACCAGCATTTTCACGGGGAAAATGGCCACAGAAAGGGTCTGAAAATAAGATACCCGGCCTGGTAAACATACAAAAAGCGAACTGGAAGCCATGGCCCATTGAAATAGATTGTTTACCTGTTTACCTATTCATAGCATGGTGATTTTCCATTGCTATGTTAGTTTACCAGAGGGTACCAGCAACCCTTCTGATTTATCATCTTCCTTATTATTTGATGCCAGCACTAGGGGCGCTAATCCACCATGTTCAGACACACCCATGACCCATGTGTGTAATTACAGATTTCCCGTCAAACTACGTGGAGCAGGCAACAAATCCATCTATGCTGAATACGATTCCGATGAATCATTAATCTTGCCTGGACACCAAAAATCCGCAGTCTTACAAAGTATAAGTTTTAAGAACATGATTCAGAATTTATCCACAGTACTGGATGAAAAGATTTTCCCATCGTTTCCGGTGCACAAATGTCGGACATTGATGAGGATTGGCATGAAGTCTGTTGTCGCCGGTCTTCCGAGACGACCATGTCTTCCAAATGCTGCTGAAACAATGACTTATGTGTCAGAATACATCTCCAAACTCAAAGGGGTTGCGTTGGATCAACCCATTTTCTGCAGGAATGTTCGGCCTTCAATTTCGTTTGATAGAATTCATGAACCTACTGCTGCGGAAAGGCAAAATATCTATGCCTTAATGAAGAAGAAGAAGAAGAAGAAGAGAAAGATCAATGCTCACTGCGAAGACGATAATTACAGTATCTGGTTGGTGCTTTGGAACCTTTTTGTATTTTCCATTTCATATGGGATGTCATCCTTCCCATTGACGAAGTCCATCATTTTTCAAGATGGTTTTATTGCACCACCAACCAGTATCTATTATTCTTAACCATCATTAACCATCATTAACCATCATTAACTAGTACTAACCATTATTAACCATGGAAATCCCCTTATAAAATCCCATTAATTGCCAGTACCCGCAACCACCGGACCATGGGATGTTTGACTGTCCTTGTCGTTGACATGCAGGGGATGGTCATCAATCCATGTTCCACTGGGGATTGATGTACCCATTATCTTTGGATTCCCGTGGAATGGGGGATGGATGACCATAATCCCATTAATCATAGTGAGTTTGTTATATCCCAATATATTCCCATTATATATATATATATATTATATATATACTGTGTATATATATATATATATACTGTATATATATATGTACCCCATTATATATGCCCATTACATATCCCATTATTCCATGTTGACCATGGCACATGTGAGCGTTTCCAACAGCTTGGCTTCAGCATCTTCCGTTCGTCCTGGTTGCCAGGTGAGGCCGACGAAAGGTGGCCCAGTACAGGCAAAGGATCAAGGGGAGAGCTGTGTCTAATCTATGAAATTTTAACAAAAAAGTGTATGATTTTTATATAACTAGTATATGACTATCAAGGGAATGATGGCGATTTTCCATTTATGGAATACCCCATATACCCTTTGGTAAACATACAAAAAACTATGGAAAATCACATTTTTTAATGGGAAAATCCACTATTTCTATGGTCATGTTCAATAGCTAATTGTTAAATTACCAGGCCGGGTATTTCATGATAATAAACTGGAAAACTAGCAAACTGGAAAACCACCATTAAAAATGATAGATGACTCATCATAATCATCCATAAATGGTCCATGTTCCAAAGCTACTGTGGATGGGCCAGTGATTTTTTTTTGCACCACCAACTGGTGCAGGATTTCGCTGGCCCATCCACAGTATTTCATGGGATATATCACCAACAATATGACGTGGGGTTGGCTAAAACTTGAGGATTCGCCTTGAATGGCACTTGTTCATGGGAACGGAACTATCGCTGGACTCTGCGATCGGCCATGTTTTCCAGGAAACCATTGGTGGATTTGTTGCTGGGTTTCAGAAAGAAGGTATGATTTACCCTCTGGTGAACTAACATAACTATGGAAAATCACCATTTTCAATGGGTAAATCCACTATAAATGGTAAATTTCAATAGCTATGTTAAATTACCAGAGGGTACCATCCCCAAAGCCCCCTCAAGGGTCAGACCATGGTTAGCAGATGTTGGTTCAGTGCCTGCCACACCACTGCCCCATGCCCGTTTTACGCGACGCGGCGCCAGACCACGATAGTCCAAAGCTACTAAGAGGCGGCGCAGGCGAACTCCCAGATTGCCATGTTACAATGCCCCATTCGTGGTTGATGGCGACGTCTATGCCTAGGAAAATGTGATTTTATCCCCCCCAAAAAAGGAATACTATGCTGGGGATCATGGAAAGTTATCATCCCCCCAAAATCAGATATGCCCAAAAAACGGTCCCATATTTTTTATAAATCCATATTATACCACGGTTTCTTAGGGGTCCTTAATATTAGGGGAAAGGGATTACTGCAACATGGGAACGCCCTTGGTGATGGGGATGTCAGGTGCGGTGATCTGTGGACTTCCCCTGGATTCCCAGGAAATGGTGGTTTGGGCTACAAGAACAGGGCTGAATTATGGTAATTACCTGGATTGCTGGGGTGCATTTCAGATCATCAAATATATAAATATATATATAATAATATATAATAGTAAAAGGGATTCATCAATTTTGGTGATGTGATAAATAACCCCCTATATTATCAGTGTCTGAAAATGTGTTTTTTTATTTTCCCAATGATCAATCCACCATTTGGGGAGTCCACTAGGATTTTTTTTGGGAACCTGTTAAGCAAATCCAAGATTGCATGATGATGATTTTCCAACCTGCGTCATAATAATATATGGGTTTGTCCGAAATTTGGGGTAGGCCCCAGTTTCTGGCAATTGAAGAATAGCGAAAATGATCGAAAATGCTGGTTTTGACAAACTCATATATTGATATACACCCACAAAACTTTACACCAAGACTGAGCCTGGAACATGTATGAACATAGATGAAAATGGGTTTCTGAGGTTTGACACTTGGAAATGGCGTTGGAGGTTGGGTTCAGAACTCAATTTCATGCTCTTTTTTGGATCGTGTAACTAGGGGCAGACATTCCCCCAAGGCAACCTGCGTGGCTGGTGTTCAAAAAGGAAATGCTGAAATGGTGCACATTTCTCCATATTCAGGAAGCTATAGGAAGCTGCTGATTGATTGGTTTTGAGTGTTCAGTTCTTGTTAACATCCAAGAACTGACCAACGCCTAGACAGTTTCATGTCCTACTTGGCATGATGGGGCATGACTCGGTATAGTATAGCCCCCAAGTTTTCCGCAAATCATGCTGAAGTGTTGACCATTGTGGAATATTGTTCACTCGCATGAATTTCAGAGATCGAAGCATTGGCCTCTCTTATTCCTTCTTCATCCTATACTTCCTGCAATGTCCCGGATGTGTAAACTCTTTGATTTGATTCATCTGGGGTGGTTACCCTCTGGTAAACTAACAGTTTGCGAACTGGAAAATCACCATCTTCAAAAAAGGTAAATCAACTATTTCTATGGGCCATGTTCAATAGCTAACTGTTAGTCATTACCAGAGGGTTGCTCTGGTGAGATCTGGTGAGTGCATCTGCTAAACTGCTGCCGCAGGTGAGTGTACTTCGCCTCAAGGGCGGGTCACAGCGTCTCACAATGTGCCGGGCTCCGGCGAGCTGGGCAAGTTGGCAACATCATATGTATCATATGAGATCATGGGATTACAATGTGTGACATATGTGACAGGAAAACAATACATTGTAATACATGTGTCTATGTTGTATATAAATATATGTATTGTTATATATATATATGTATATTACTATATATATATGTATATTAATATATATATATATATTAATATATATATATATGTATATTAATATATATATATATATATAAATTAGTCATAAGTTAAGTTATATCATTACCATTATGTATCTTTATGTAATATATGTATATGTTTTAACATTATCCATGTGATTATTATATTAATTATATATATACTTTGGTGCATTTACCATTTACAGTCAGTGCCAGAATTATAGAACGGAGCCAGGAGGACAAAAGTACGGTAAAATACCGTACCTTTGTCCTCCTCCGGGTTCCGATTCGGAGCGGAGTCGGGAAATTTAATTATAGAAC